>OGRO01000037.1_pt1 | contig 136866 bp, 114 predicted proteins | sample 1553451 | NCBI WGS metagenome assembly OGRO01 (sample SAMEA2580021, study PRJEB22360) | human gut metagenome | reverse complement strand
CTATAAGCTGACAGTTCATTTCAGTGAGCCAATGAGTTAGCTTCCTTTCAGCCTCAATAGAGTCATCAGATTCCTTAATGAGAGAAATGACTGCACCAATTGCATTTTCACTCCAAATTTCTCCAGTTTTTGTTATAATATCCATGAGGAAAGCCCTTTCTTTGTTTTATTTGTGCACGGAAATTATAACATTTCCACTCAAAGGGAGGCTTTCCTTTTTTATTGTTTCTGGAAAAATTTCCCTACCGAGTAAAATTTTATACTAAGAGTGACTGGTGGCTAGTGGCTAGGGATGAGGTTCGCGATACGAGAAAACCACCAGTGCAGCGCTTCCATAATTTTATGCGCCTCACCACCATTTCTCATGCAAGCGAAACCTTCAAATCTAATCAAGGTGCGCCACGCCCGAGGGCTACCTCTGTTTCCTCAATTTCGCATTCCACAGCTGCTCGTAGAGGTATCCCGCCCCGCGGAGTCCGCACTGCGGAAGATCAGAAAAATGAACCTCGTCATGCGACGGGAGTGCGATATGGAAGCCGGTGAATGATTTCCCCATACGCAAAAGAAGGTGCGTCTCGTGAGAAGAGGAGAGGACAAGGCCTCCCCGCCAGTCTTCGTAATCTTTTGTGATCTCCTTTTCATTTTTCATGACGATCCGGATCGCATCTGCGGCCGGCGTTGTCTTCTCTGTCACGCACTGGGCATGGATCACGAGGCGCGCAGTGTCGATCCATTCGCTGCGGATCGTTTCAGCGATGCCAAGAGCTTCCGAAGGCGGCGCAGAAATGAGGACAGCCTCGAACCAGAGCGGCCCCCAGAGAGACTCCAGATTATTTCCTTTTCGAAGTAAAAACTCTTTCAGCTTCGCGGCCTCATGCGAGGCGCGTGTCAAGTCGCCCGCCCCCAGCTTTTGGGAAATTTCCGAGAGCCATGCTATCGTACCGTCCGTCCCGTAAGGAAGGCCGCAGGACATATACGGCGTCCCGAAATCCTGCTCCATCTGTTTGGCCAGCGAGAGCCCCAGCTCGTCTCTCACGACGACATTGAGAGAGGCCGCAGGAGCCTCCATGATGTCTGCCCAAGAGCTTCCTCCGCCCGGCATGGAAATCACACGAATGCCAGAAAGAGAGAGCAGCCGCCGGATTTCTTCCGCATCCTCCCGTCCCTTCATATGAACGGTAGAGAGGCCAAGCACATTGACGGAGGCAGGGACCTTTCCCTTCGCTTTCATTTCCTTTTCGATGCGAAGAGAGGCCGCGGAATACCCCGCCTCAAAGCTCCCCTTCATGCCGCCGCTATCCATCGCATAGACCGGCCAGGGAATATTCATCTGATCGGCGATGCCCTGCACATCGTCGCCGACCAGACTGACGCTGCAGTTGTTCTCGATAAAGACACGCTCGGGTTTCGCATAGGTTTCTATACCGGAAAGCCCCTTGCGTAGATCATCCTCCGTCCCGTAAACAAGAGAATTCGGGCCCACCTGTGTACAGGAAAAGCGCATGGACGCCATCGGATTCTCATTATCCACATATTTCATCGCATAGAAATAGCACCAGAGCGGGCCATTCACCAGCGTGAAACTCCCCGGGATGGAGTCAAAGAATGCCGCTGATCCCGTCAGCGCACAGGTACTTCCGTGGTGGCAGGCCGCTTCCCACTCAGACCGTGACATAGGCGACGCCCCCTTTCTTCCCATATCGGCAAAGCAGCCGATACATCGCACGAAGCTCTGCGATCTCCCCCTCCGTACCGGTCAGGGGCACCATCGGTATGAAGAGCTGCCGTGCCTTCGTATTATAGATTTCATTCGTGGTGAGGAGGATGTCACAGGCATCCATCACCGCCTGTCCCTCCCTGCTGTCATAGATCGGGATGTCTCCCGCGGCGGCGATTTCCTTCCTGAATGTCTTTTTGTCGTCCTCCGTCAGATTATCGAAGAAGACGATCCCCGAGCAGGCAAGGTGCAGACGGGAGATGCGAGAAAGCGTCTCTCGCGGATGATACCAGCGCGAGCCGCGCCCGATCCCGATGACCGCTTTCTTTCCTTCCGTGACAGGCAGGAAAGACAAGGCTGCATGATCGATGCGCGTCTCTTCTTCTTTGATGATTTCCTCTCCTCGTTCCTTTTCATGGAGGAAATCAGCGAGCGCGCGGATCCAGTCCTTCGTTTGCTCCCAGCCGACCGGGTACACATCCCCGAGCGTCGGCACATCATAGGTATCCTCTAAGAGCTTGGCGATCTTCATCATGCCGCCAGGCTGTCCCGCTGTTCCTAAAAGGATGGAAAAGTCAGCCGAAGGAATGTCCTTCCACTCCTCAAAAGGCACATACCCGGGAAACTGCCACTTCACCGCAAGGCCGAAGCGGGAAAGCAGCCGCTTCACCTCGCGGACATACTGCCCTTCCGGACCCATCTGATCGCCGAGAAGCAGCACGCGCCCTTTCACGCGCTTCTCTTTCCGGAAGAAACGGCAAATCATCATCTCTGTCGTCTGATAGTGGGCATCGGAATACTCCCCGCCCAAAAATCCGGCAAACGGCATGGGAATGACAGGAATGCCATAAGAGGCTTCTGCCGCTTCGGCTTCCTGCTCGATGTCATCTCCGATGACTCCTGCGACACAGGAGGAAACGATCCATACGCACTTCGGGTGATAGGTATCCATCACATAGGAAATGCAGTCAGAGAGGCGGTCGATCCCGCCGAAAATGCCATCTTTTTCTCGCAGATGAGAAGACACGAGAGGGATCGTCTCACGGTTTTCCTTGCCCCCGTCCGCCATGACACGGAAACCGGATCCCAGATCCATAGTAGAAGCCACATGCGCACAGCCGATCGGGCCATGAAAAATGACAACCACGCCGGGGCAGAAGGCGAGCGCCCGATAGACCCCGACCAGCGTACAGCTGCACGACTTAGATTTCGACAAAAGCCATTTAGTCTTGAGTGCCATAGGTACCTGCCAGTTTCTCCAGCTCATCAAATGTCATCGGAGTCGGGATAGAAAGCTCCGTGTTCTCCCAGATGGTCCTCGCGAGATCTCTATATACATCCGCCTGCGAAGACTCCGGAGCATAGGATAGCACCGTCTGCTTCTGATTCTCCGCCAGATTAACGATCTTGTCCCGGGGAATGAAAGCGACGAGATGGGTATTCAGCTTCTTGCAGAATTCCGTCAGAAGTTCCTTCTCCCCCGGCACATTGCGGCTGTTTCCGATGATACCGGCGAGACGCACTTCTCCCCTCGTCGCAAAGCGGCGGATGCCCTTGGCGATATTATTCGCCGCATAGAGAGACATCAGCTCGCCAGAGGAAACGATATAGATCTCTTTCGCATACCCCTCGCGGATCGGCATGGAGAAACCGCCGCAGACGACATCCCCGAGGACATCGTACAGCGTCACATCCATATCCGGGATCGCCTTCATTTTATCCAGAAGCTGCAGTGCGACGATGATGCCGCGTCCCGCACAGCCCACCCCCGGCTCAGGCCCGCCTGCTTCGACACAGGTGATGCCATGAAATCCGGTATGTACGATGTCTTCCCTGCTGATCTCATCGGGATCCTTTCTCCGCACTTGGTCCAGCACCGTCTCTTTACAAATATGTCCTAAAAGAAGGCGTGTCGAATCATTCTTCGGGTCGCAGCCGATCTGGCAGACCTTCTTCCCCATGAGGGAAAGCGCCGCCGATACATTGGACGCTGTCGTCGACTTTCCGATCCCGCCCTTTCCATAAAAAGCGATTTTTTTCATTCCTATCACACTCTCTTCAAAAATCCAATGAAAGCGTTCTACTTTCTACTATTATTATAACAATATGAGCAAGGGGGACCTCTTGAACCTTTCTATTCATCCATTCTCCCATATTTCCTAACCCGTCATTACCTTTTTTTAACATGAAATCATAGGTTTACAAATTCCATGAAGAGCACTTCAAATAATCTGTAAATTTCATTTGACTTTATCTTAACATTGTACTAAACTAAGGTCATGCGAAATGCAGATGAAAGAAAGGAAATCGAGTGCATGGGAAATACTCGACTCACCTCTTCTCTGTATGAATCCCGTCAATCGGGAATTTTTAAAGGAGTGATTTTTCATGAAAAAAAGTCTGAAAACTGTTCTGTCTGCATCTATGGCAGCTCTGTGCGTATTTGGTTTCGGCATGTCCGCCAATGCATATGAACTGAATCCGGAAGTCAAGGATGTAACCCCGGCTCTCCGCGAAGCTTCTACCGTCGGTGTATGGACTGCAGAAAACCCGGCTATGAAGAATGCGCCAAACAAAGATGCTGTCCTCGTCATGACCTTTGGTACCACATTCAAAGACACAAGAGCTAAAACCATCGATGCTGTAGAAGCAGCCATCCAGAAAGCTCATCCGGATGTACCGGTATTCGAAGCATACACTTCCCATATTATTATCGACCGTGTAAAAGCCAAAGAAGGCATCCAGAAAATGACTCCGGAAGAAGCTTTCAAGAAACTGCAGGATGAAGGCTACACCCGTGTCGCTGTCGTTTCCCTCGACGTCATCCCAGGCATGGAATATTCCTATGACTCCATCGTCACCAAGATGCAGGTTCCGCATTTCAAGAAGATCTCCCTCGCTACCCCGCTGATGTACTTCCAGGGCACCGAAGGTGAACCGGATCAGGTCGTTGACTTCCTGAAAGCGCTGTCCTCCCAGTTCCCGAAGATGGGTAAAAAAGATGCTACACTGATCATGGCTCATGGCACTCCGCATCCGGGCAACGCTTACTACAGCGTCATCCAGGATCGTCTGCATGAACTCGGCATGAACAATGTCTTCGTTTACTCTGTCGAAGGCCGTCCGAATCTGGAAGATGTCATCCCGAAGCTGAAAGCTCAGGGCTACAAACATGTCACCCTGATGCCGATCATGATGGTTGCTGGTGACCATGCAAACAATGATATGGCTGGTGATGAACCGGACTCCCATAAGAGCATCCTGAAAGCTGAAGGCTTCACCGTTGACACCTATATCCATGGCCTTGGCGAAAACGCTAACGTTCGCGGCCTGTATGTAGATCGTGCAACCGAAGCTATCGAAGCTCTGCAGAAATAATGAAATGTGCTATACTAATGCAGAGATGATGTCTCTTCATTAAAAAAACGCTCTTACGTCATCTCGGCGTAAGAGCGTTTTTAAGTGGATAGTTTGTTATTTTTGTGGAATTACCGCCATCCTTACTCTCCCGTCATCCCGAGCGAAGTCGACCGTTATCCTCAAGTCTTGGGAAAATAGCAGGTTTTCCATTTGCGCTTTTTCGCACATCCTACATTATACCGCAAACGAAAAAGATTCCTCCACTTCGGTCGGAATGACGATATGAGAGTACCGCTCATCAAACATTTGCGGCGCTTCTAAGCCGCACCACCCTGAACCCCAAAGTTTGAGAACCAGGAATAAGTGACTGGTGACTGGTGACTGGCATACTGCTTTCGGGCATCGCTCCATATATACTCGCGGCGAAGCCGCTACCTTCATTCCTAATTCCTAACTCCTCATTCGAGCAGGGCTTTCATTCGTAATCAAGGGATCCCCCGCCCCAAGAGCTAACCCTGAACCTATTCACCTTTTTCTCAAGGAGTCTTCTTATGAAAAAAATTCTTGCATCTATCGCAGCGGCTGCCCTCTGCCTCTCTCTTTCTGCGTGCGGCGGCAGCGGTCAGCCTGCTTCCTCCTCCGCCCTCTCTTACACCTACAAAGACCAGACCATCAGCATGAAAGCCGCTCCTTCGCGCATTGTCGCATTGTCTGCGCCGCTCATCAATATGGCCTATGCCGTCGGCGGCACCTCCATCGCGCGCCCGGAGACCACGAGCCCCATCCCGGAAGAGGCGAAATCCCTCCCGACCATCGGTCATGTGCAGAACATCAATATGGAATCTCTGGTCGGCATGAAGCCAGACCTCGTCATCGGAGAAAAGACACAAAACAGCAAGCTCGAGTCTCTTCTGAAATCAAGCCAGATCCCCTACGTCCTTATCCAGTACGACGGCATCCATGACAATGTGCCGCTTCTGAAATTCATGGGCGAACTCTATGGTAAAACAGACAAAGCCAAAGAAGTGATCGATGCCTATGAAAAAGGTGTGAAAGCCATCACGGATAAGGCAGCCGCAGAAAAGACACCGGCGAAAGTCGCTGTCCTTCGCGCTACCGGGAAATCTGTCACCGCAGAAACTCCGAAGTCCATCTGCGCCTCCATGGTGGATATGCTGAAAATGAATAACGTCATCACCGCCCACAAAGACCTGAAGCTCGACAGCAAGACTGTCCCCTACTCCTTAGAGCAGCTTTCCGCTGACGATCCTGATGTCATCTTCATCGTCACTATGGGCAATCAGGATGAAATCAACAAATCTCTCGACAGCTCGATGAGAAACAATCCTGCATGGGCACACCTCAAAGCCGTACAGGAGAATCACGTCTACTTCTTAGAGCGAAACCTTTTCCTCATGAACCCAGGGGTCAAGACTCCGGAAGCACTGGAAAAACTGTACCAGCTCGCATACGGGAAATAAAAGTGGGAAATTAGTAGCTAGGGATTAGAATGTTGTCATTCTCTCCCCTTCCCTCTTTCTGGTAGAAAGAAGATAAAAGGTTATAGTTCTGTCTTCCCCTTCCTTATCCCCACATACAAAAAAGCCGAGAAATCATATTTCGATTTCTCGGCTTTTTTGTAGTTCCTAGCCACTAATCCCTAGCCACCAGTCACCACTCACTTCTTTCCCAGATTCTTCGCAATCATCACTTTCATGGTATCGATTGCTATCGGTTTGGAGAGATGACCATTCATACCAGCCTTTTGTGACTTTTCGACATCTTCATCGAAAGCATTCGCCGTCATCGCCAAGATCGGTATCGTCTTCGCATCCTCTCTATCAAGAGAGCGGATGGCACAGGTCGCCTCATAGCCATTCATTTCCGGCATCATGATATCCATCAGGATAATGTCAAAGCTGCCTTGGGGGCGCGTTTCAAAAATCTGCAAGGCATTTTTCCCATTCATCGCACGGACGACATCGATCCCCAGTGACTCGAGCTGTACGGTCGCGATTTTCCGCATTGAGATCATTGTCTTCTGCCAGAAGAACATGGACTCCCTTGAGATCAACCGGCCTAGATGATTCTTTATCTGCACGCAAAAGAGGCGCATCGGCGATTTCCATCGGCAGGGTGACGGTGAAAGTCGAGCCCACACCCTTTTGGCTTCTGACAGCGATTGTTCCTCCCATAAGTTCTACATAGTTCTTGGTGATCGCCATCCCGAGCCCGGTTCCCTTGTACTCGGTGCGGGCAGCACCCGCATCTTCCTGTGTAAACTCCTCAAAAATATGTTGAACAAAGTCCTCACTCATACCGATACCTGAGTCAGAGATTTCATACGTGACTTTGGCATGTGTCTCATCAAGTTCCTTCATAGTGCACATGAGGCTGATCCTTCCGCCATCCTTCGTATACTTGATGGCATTGCTGATGAGATTCACCAGCACTTCACGCAGACGTACCTCATCAGCCATCACATAGGTATCAGGGAAGAGCGATGCACTTTCACAAAGTGTGAGATGGCGGTTTGCGATGAGTCCGCGCGTGATTTCCAGAATACCACGATGGATGGCAGACAGGTCTACCGGTCTTGGCTGAAATTTCACCTTCCCGCTCTCTATGCGGCTGATATCAAGGACATCATTCAGAAGAGTCAGCAGGTGATGCGAGCTGATTTCGATTTTCTCCAGATCCTTCCTGACAGACGGATCCGAATTCTTTTCGAGCGCGATCTTGGTGAAACCGATGATCGCATTCATCGGAGTACGGATATCGTGTGACATGGAAGAAAGAAAGGCACTCTTCGCCCGGTTTGCCGCCTCCGCCTGCTCTGCCAGAGAAGCCATTTCCTTCGCTTTTTCCTCTTCTGCCCGTTTCATCATGCGAAGACGGATGACAGCCATGGCAAGAAGTGCGATGAGGAACAGCATCAGGAGGACAAGCAGGATCGCTATCGTCGGATGGAGCCTCGCCATCATGAGAAAAGACATATTCTCCATTTTGTAGGAGGTATACTTGGATGCGATTTGTTCGAGCAGATTCGCCGACATGTCATAAATGGCTTTCGTCAGGATGCCCGCAAATGCGTGATTGGCATGTTGTGTCACGATCATCCGGCAAGGGAAAGACGGCTCTTCCATAAGTGTATAATTGAGAAGTCCGGATTGGTCGCGATTGACGTATTCCTGTGCCATGTAGTAAAAGACATAGGCAGCATCCGCCTTCCCATCTGCCACCGCCTGCATCGCGCCTTCTCTCGTAGGATAGCTGATCTTCCTGACGTTTTGGCTGTAATAATCTTCGATAGGATCAGAAATGTCCTGATTCACGGTAGCAACAGTCTGAATATTGCCGTCAAAGTCTTGACGGAAGACCTGAGCCACACGCAGTGTCATGTACGGCTTTGTGGAGACCCAGTCTTTCTTTTCGAGGACATTCTCAGCATCCAAGCGTCCATCAAGGATGATATCGCAGTCCCCCCGATTTCTATAAGCGAGCCATTCCTCTCTGGACCGGCAGATCACAAACTGATAGGGCAGGCCGATAGAAGCCGCCACTCTCCGGAAATAGGCAGGAACAATCCCTTTCATCTCGCCGTTCTCCACATAAGAGTAAGGGTAGCATGCAGGATCACAAAGAACCTGAAGGAATACGTCATTTGCTACATAGGACTGGAGAAGCATCTTCTCCTCATCGGAAAACGGTAAGAGACCGGATGCTTTACTGCCATAGTAACGACGATAGAGCTGCGCCTTCCAGTCCCCCTCGACATGATTCGGCTGGTCCAGCGCGTAATTGATCTCGGAAAAAAGTCGCGCATTCCCTTTCTTGACGATGATATAGTACGGATTTTCCGCGAAAAGTTCTACCTGTTTTTCATGGATTCCGCGGCTGAGCGAACTCTTTACGATGGCATCGACCTCACCTTTTTGGAGGGCGATGCCCACACATCTTTTATGCTTTTATAAATCACCGGCTGATAGTTGAAGTGCATCGCCTCCGCAAGTTTGTCAATGTCTTTATTTTGCGCATTGTCTTCCACCAGCCCGATACGAAGACCTTCGTAGGTGCTATAATCCCCCGGTATCACCGCCCGGTTATCTTCCCGCACAAACAGCGCTGTACCAAAGAACCCGATCGGACGGGAAAAATCATACTTTTCCTTGCGTTCCTCCGTTTTATTCGCGAAGGTCACCATGTCGATCTCCCCATCATCGAGCATACGGAGCATCTCCGCCCAGCTCTTATCGTAGCCCACATATTCATAGCTCACATCCAGATAGCGTGACATGTAGCGAAGCAGAGCGTACCCGTAGCCGCTCTTTTCTCCCCCATCATCGATCATATGCAGTCCATCGGTCGCGAAAAAGCCCACACGGATTGTCTCCCGCCCGGGGTTCTTTTCGCTACCGCATACGCTGTCCATATACCTGCCGTCAGCACCAGCACAGACAGCGTCACGTAAAAAAGTCGTCTGATTGGATGCATATCGATCTCCCGTAAGCATTCCCCTGATTTCAGGCTAGTTTTAATTCGTTATATACAATTTCATTATATCATAAATGCATTAACCACTCCTGTGAAAAACACGAAATGAGTACCTGAGAGGCTAGTCACGTGGAATCACTCATGTCACCACAAAAAAGCAGCGCCTGCGCGCTGCTTTTTGAAATATCTTTATTCCCCTTCTTCATACGCTCTGATTTCATCCATCAGGGCGTCGATGAGCTGATCTTCCGGGACGGAACGGAGAATCTTTCCTTTGTGGAAGACGAGGCCGCTGCCTTTGCCGCCGGCGATACCGAAATCCGCTTCTCGTGCTTCGCCCGGGCCATTCACGGCGCATCCCATGACGGCGACTTTGATAGGTTTTTTAAAGTGAGAAATCTTCTCTTCCACTTCTTTGGCCATCTCGATGAGATTCACCTGCGTGCGGCCGCAGGTCGGACAGGATATAAGAACCGGGCCATACTGCTGCATCCCCACAGAGCTCAGGATTTCCTTCGCTGCCTTGACTTCCTTCATCGGATCATCGGTCAAAGATACGCGAAGGGTATCCCCAATGCCGTCTAAGAGCAGGCTGCCGATCCCGATGGCTGACTTGATCGTCCCGCGATAGAGCGTCCCGGCTTCGGTCACACCAAGGTGCAGCGGATAGTCTACTTTTTCTGAAAGAAGACGGTTCGCCTTCACCATCATCGGAACATCTGAGGATTTCACAGAAATCACAATATCATAGAAACCTCCTGCTTCGAGGATCCGCACATGAGAGAGTGCGCCTTCCACCATGCCTTCCGCAGTCGGATGCCCGCCATGCGCTGCAAGGATGTCTTCCGGAAGGGAGCCTGCATTGATGCCGATACGGATGGGGATATGCTTTTCCTTCGCCATATCCACCACTTTCACGACGTTTTCCCGCCTGCCGATATTTCCGGGATTAATGCGAAGCGCATCGATGCCCTGCTCCATCGCTGTCAGCGCAAGGCGGTAGTCGAAATGAATGTCTGCGACCAGCGGCACATCCACTTTCGCTCGGAGTGCGCCCAGTGCTTCTGCTGCCTTTTTATCCGGCACGGCGACCCGAATGATATCTGCGCCCGCCTGATGCAGGGCATGGATCTGCGCGGCAGCAACGTCCGTATCGAGCGGGCTGAACGTGCTCATCGACTGGATCGCAATGGGCGCGCCACCGCCGATCTTGACACCACCGACGACGACCTGTCTGGTATTTCCCATTTTATTCTCCTTTGGGTTATAAATGAATGTGGTTCAGGGGGTTCAGGATTAGCCCTTGGGGCGTGCTGCCCCTTGATTATGTAAGAAATAGGTTTCATCGGGTTCTGTAGATTCAAAAAGGTTCAACGGGGATAGTGCGGCGCATTTCGTCATTCTGAGCGGAGAAAAACGTCGTATGCGAGACGAGTGCCAGACAGCTGCAACCTAGCCATCGATCTCGCCGAAGCCGCCACCTTTATTCCTCATTCGAGCAAAGATTTCAAGAGGCGGCACGACCCACGGGCGAACCCTGAATCCGTTTTTTACATCAGCGCGCTGATATCATGGAAGAGTGCATAGAAGAAAATTGCACCCAGAATGGCAATCCCGACCGACTGTATATAGATCAGCGCTTTCTCCGGCAGCTGCCGCCCGAGAATAGCCTCTAAGAGAATAAGGATCAGATGTCCGCCATCGAGAAGCGGGACGGGAAGGATATTGAGAAGACCCAGATTCAGACTGAGAAGAGCGATGAACATGAAAAGCGGCATCACCCCGTAAGATGCAACCTCCCCTGACATGCGCGCGATTCCGATCGGACCGGATACTTCCGCACGCCCCTTGCCCGTTACCATATCATAAAGCCCCGCCGTCATCATATGCAGCAGATCGGCGGCGCGTCCCAACCCCATGGCAATGGCTTCTGTCATCGTGGTTTCGTGATGTTCCACATAAGGCGTGATCCCCATGATGGCACGACCATCGGGCTGCACCTCGGGGATGATCGTCACCTGTCTCATCGTACCCTCGTGGTCGATTTCCATGGAAACCACCCGATTTCCCTTCTCTTTCAGGGCTTCTCCGATATCCGTCCATTTCACCATAGCCTTCCCATCAATAGAAAGGATGGTATCTCCGGGCGAAAGATGCTGCTTCTCCGCCGAGCTTCCGACGAGTACGGTGCCGACCCTCGGCAGGTTCGGGAACGTATTATAACCCTCGATCTTGAAAGCGGAAATAAAGATCAGAAGGGCAAGAAGCACATTGAAGAGCGCGCCACCCACGATGACAAGCAGCTTCGCCCATGTCGGCCGCTGGTTGAAGGCGCGTGGATCATCCTTATTCTGATCATCCATGCCGGCAATCTTATTGAAGCCTCCCAGCGGGATGAGACGAAGGGAATAGAGCGTCTCTCCCCATTTCTTCGAAACGATCACAGGGCCGAAACCGACTGCAAACTCGATGACCTTCATCCCCGTCCACTTCGCCATGAGGAAGTGTCCGCCCTCATGGACGATGACAACGACGGCAAAGACAAAGATCGGAGCCAGTATCGATAAAATCATAGGCATTTCCTCGAAATGAATGCATCCGCCAGCGCGCGCGCTTTGCGGTCCGATGAGAGTACGCTTTCATAGGAAACGACAGGCTCTGCGCTCCAGTGCGAGAGGGTATCTTCCACCACATCAAAGATGGAAAGGAAGGAAATCTTACCGGCAATGAAGGCGCGAATGGCTTCTTCATTGGATGCATTGAAAGCGACACCGCCGTCTCCCCCCATTTCTCCCGCTTCGTAAGCCAGCTTCAGCGAACGGAAAACTTTCAGATCAGGCTTTGCGATCAGGATCTGTGCGATTTCACTCCAGTCCACGAATGCATGAGACGGAGAAGGCAGGCGGTCCGGATATGTCAGGGCGAACTGGATCGGCAGGCGCATATCTGGCAGACCGATCTGTGCCATGATGGTGCCATCAACATACTCGACCATCGAGTGGATCAGGCTCTGCGGCTGGACAATGACTTCAATATCCTGATAGTCCACGCCAAAGAGCCAGTGCGCCTCTATGACTTCGAGCCCTTTATTGAACATGGTCGCGGAGTCGAGCGTCACTTTCATCCCCATGTTCCATGTCGGGTGCTTCATGGCATCCGCGACCGTCACCTGCGCGAGCTCTTCCTTCGTCCTGCCGCGGAAAGGACCTCCGGAAGCCGTGAGAAGGATTTTATGGATGCCTTTCTGATCCTGCCCGATCATACTCTGGAAAATGGCGGAATGCTCGCTGTCCACAGGACGGATCAGCGTATGATGCTTCTTCGCTTCTTCGAGAACAAGCGCGCCGCCAGCAACCAGCGTCTCTTTGTTTGCAAGAGCCAGCTCCTTCCCCGCGCGAATCGCTTCCAGCGTCGGAAGAAGCCCTGTGATGCCGACGACCGCTACAAGGACAAGGTCGACATCGTCACGCTTCACGACCTCAGAAAGAGCTGCCTCACCGATCATCACATCCGCATCACCGTCATAGGTTTCCAAAAATTTCTTCCCCGCTTCCTCATCAGTGATGACGATGGCGTGGGGATGAAATTCAGCGGCCTGTTCACGTAATTTGTCGATGCTTTTATGCGCCGCGATGACGGACGCATGAAAAAGATCCGAATGGAGCCGGATCACGTCCATCGTCTGGGTTCCGATGGAACCCGTACTGCCCAATACAGCGATTTCTTTCATGAATGTACTCCTTTCGAAACGAATGAATGACTGGCTAGCCATGGATTAGGGATTAGAAATCAAATGTTCATAGCTTGATCATGCATACGACTATAAGGAAACGCTGATTCAATCGTTATCAGTGTTTCCTTAATCAGTATTTCCTAAAGTAATGCGGCGTTTTTATGATATGAAACGCTGCCCCTTCATTTCTCATTTCGCATGTTAGCGAAGCAGCGCCAGCACTGCGACAAGGCTCGGGGCTACGAAGAGAAGGCTGTCGAAACGGTCCATCATCCCGCCATGCCCCGGAAGAATATTTCCAGAGTCTTTGATATCACAGGCACGCTTCACGTAGGACTCGAAGAGATCCCCCATGGGAGCCATGATGCCCGCCATGACGGAAAGGATGCATCCTTCCAAAAGATCAAAACCCGCACAGAAGGAAACAAGGACCCCCAGGATGACGCAGCCGACTGCGCCACCGGCAAGACCTTCGACCGTTTTATTCGGGCTGATGTGCGGTGCCATCTTATGATGACCGCAGGCCTTCCCCGTCAGGTAAGCGAAAGAATCACTCGCCCATGTACAAATGAGTGCGAGAAGAATGAGGAAAATTCCCGGCTCGATGGAAACTGCCGTCGGAGAGAGCAGCTCATGACTGCCGCGAAGGAGCGCGAGGCTGCCGAAGCCCACGCCAAAATAGACAGCACCGAAAGCGGAATAAATAAGCCCGGTCATATTTTCCTTCTTAATGCCAAGGATCAGGTAGAGAAGAAGCACAAAGGCTAGAAAAATCGCAGCCAGAAAGGCTTTCAGCGAATAAAAACCGGATGCCAGTACCATGACGGCGGTGGCAATGGCTGTGGCTTTCAGATAGATGTGGACACCGAAATGTTTCAGCATCTTATCATATTCAAGAAGGGCCAGCAAGGAGACAAGGAAAATGGCTCCCGTCAGAAACCAACCTCCCAAGTACACCAGCCCAAGGACAGCGATGATACCAATGATCGCTGTGATCACACGCACTTTCATTTTTTATCCTCCGTGAGCCCGCCGAAGCGACGGTCTCTTCCGGTAAACCAATCGATCGCATTCGAAAGCTCCTCCTCGGTGAAGTCCGGCCACAGGACTGGCGTGAAGTACAGCTCGCCATAGGAGATCTGCCAGAGAAGGAAATTCGAAATGCGCGACTCTCCGCCTGTACGGATCATGAGATCTACATCTTGAGCATCCGACGGATAGAGATGGGCAGAAATCGTTTCTTCCGTGATAGATTCCGCATCAAGAGCGCCGCTCTTGACTTCGCGCGCGATCTGCTGCACCGCCTGCACGATCTCCAAGCGTCCGCCATAGTTGATGGCCACATTCAAGATCATGCCATCACACTTCGCTGTGTCTTTTTCGCAGGCAGCGATCTCCTTGCGAAGATCATCCGACAATGCTGACGGTTCGCCCACGATGTGTACCTGCACATTATCCCCCACCAGCTCGCGCAGCTGACTGATCAGGTAGCTCTTGAAAAGCTTCATCAGGAAACGGACTTCGATAGGCGGACGCTTCCAGTTCTCTGTGGAGAATGCATAGAGCGTCAGCACTTTCACTCCCATATGACCTGCCGCGCGGACGATGGTCTTCACATTCGCCGCGCCGACCTGATGACCATAGGTTCTCTCTCTTCCTCTCTCTTTCGCCCAGCGGCCATTCCCGTCCAGAATGATGGCCACATGCTCAGGAAATGATTTTTTATCAGACATAAATGGAATCTCCCGTATAAAAAACAAGTAGGGATGAGTAGCTATGGATTAGGGATTAGGAGTGACTGGTGACTGGTGACTGGTGACTTACATGCCATCTTCTGGCATCGCCTTATTTATGCTCCTCGGCGCTTCTGATTTTTATGCGCCGCACCACCATTTCTCATTTCTAATTTTTCATTCAAGCGAAGCTTTTCACCCGCAATCAAACGGCTTCACGCCCACGGGCTAATCCTGAACCCATGCATCATTCACCCTAGATGCATCGCAGCCTCTTCCACACTCTCACTATACTTCATTCGCGGCATGACGACGGCCTTTTCTCCGGAACGGACAAGGTAAAGCACGCCCTTTTCGAGCTGCTCTTCCCGCCCATGAGTGAAAGAAATCGTACCACTCGGATACGATTTCTCTACACACTGTCTCAGTTTTTCGGTGAAAGGCTGTCCTGCAAAAAGAACATCCTCATTCATACAGACATGATCTCTTTAATTTTCTTTTCCGTGGCAGCTTCCAGCTCTTTGATTTTCTTGTCGGTCAGCTTCTGGACTTTATCTTCGGTTTCTTTGATGACATCCTTGGAAACATCGCTGTTCTTTGCTTCCTTTTTCAGGAAATCATTCCCATCACGACGGATATTTCTGATAGCGACCTTGCCCTCTTCCGCTTTCTTATTGACGACCTTGACGAGCTCCTTGCGGCGGTCTTCGGTCAGCTGTGGGATAGCCATGCGGATCAGGTTGCCATCATTCATCGGTACGAGGCCGAGGTCAGACTGCAGGATGGCTTTTTCGATATCTTTCAGAAGGCCCTTGTCCCATGGCTGAACAACGAGCAGACGAGCTTCCGGTACAGTGACAGAAGCGACCTGCGTCACCGGAGTACGGCTGCCGTAATAGTCGACAAATACACGATCGAGCAGGCTGGCATTCGCCTGACCTGTACGGATGCTGGTGAATTCATTCTTGAGTGCAACGATGGATTTATCCATCTTGTCAGACAGTTTCTTCAGTTCTTCTTCGTACATGATTATTTCCCTTCGATTAATGTGCCCAGGGTATCTCCCTTGCAGGCCTTGACAATGTTGCCAGGAACATCGATATTGAATACTTTGATCGGAATTTCATTATTCATGCAGAGGGTGATGGCCGTATTATCCATGACAGCCAGCTCTTTCTGCAGCACTTCACCATAGGTGAGATGAGTGAACATTTTTGCTTCGGGATGGAACTTTGGATCCGCATCGTATACACCATCGGTCTGCTTCTTCGCCATCAGCATGATATCAGCTTCGATTTCTGCGCTGCGGAGAGCTGCCGTGGTATCCGTTGTAAAATAAGGATTGCCCGTACCTGCGCCAAAAATCACGACTCTGCCCTTCTCAAGATGGCGGATCGCACGGCGGCGGATGTAAGGCTCTGCGACCTGCTGCATTTCGATGGCCGTCTGTACGCGGGTGGAGACGCCAAGTTTTTCGAGCGCATCCTGCAGAGCGACGGAATTGATGACGGTCGCGAGCATGCCCATGTAGTCAGCCGACGCACGATCCATCCCGCCCTGACTGCCCTTGAGCCCTCTCCAGATATTGCCGCCACCTACAACGACAGCGATCTCGATACCGGCATCGCTGGCTTCCTTGATCTCGCCGGCCAGTCGATATACGACCTCCGGGTCGATACCGAAGCCTTTGTCGCTGGCCATCGCTTCGCCAGACAATTTCAGCATGACTCTCTTATACTTCTTGTTTTCTGTTGCCATTGTACACCCCCGTAAAAATCAGTGATACATCCTTATTATTATATAGTATTTCAGAAATAGCTGCCATAAGAATTTTGAGAGATGAGACTCGGAGACCACAGACTTTAGCCTTTAGACATCTGACTTCTTCACTTCCAGTCTCCCATCCAATCCCTGAAAAAGGCCATAAAATAAGAGAACACCAAAGATGATGTTCTCTTATTCTTGTTTTATGGATTACTGATTCAGCTGTTTAGCGACTTCAGCAGCCAGATCGTCCTGTTTCTTTTCGATGCCTTCGCCGAGCTGGAAACGAGCAAAGCGAACAACTTCTGCATTCTTGGATTTCAGGAGTTTTGCAATGGTCAGATCGCCATCTTTAATGAATTCCTGATCTACGAGGCAGACTTCCTTGTAGTACTTGTTGATACGGCCAAGAACCATCTTCTCGATGATCTTTTCCGGTTTGCCTTCATTTCTAGCTTCGACAGCCAGAACTTCTTTTTCATGTTCGATTTCAGCCTGCGGTACCTGAGTGCGATCAAGGTAGGAAGGATTTGCTGCAGCGACCTGCATAGCGACATCTTTGCCGAGCTCAGTGTCTGCGCCCTTCATTTCGACGAGAACGCCGATCTTGCCGCCGCCGTGGATGTAGCTATGGACAGTGCCTTCTGCACTTTCATAGCGAACAAAACGACGAACAGAAATGTTTTCGCCGATCTTAGCTACAGCTTCGGTGACCTGATCTTTGACAGCCTTGCCGTCCATATCAGAAGCAAGCAGAGCTTCTACGTCAGCCGGATTCACAGCGATGATCTGCTGTGCGATGCGAGTAGCCAGAGCTCTGAAGTCATCATTGCTGCCTACGAAGTCGGTTTCGCAGTTGACTTCTACGATGGTGCCGACTTTGCCATCAGCGGAAATAGCGGAAACGACAGCACCTTCAGCAGCTACACGGCTTGCTTTCTTTGCAGCCTGAGACAGTCCCTTTTCACGGAGAATGTCTACTGCTTTTTCCATATCGCCTTCAGCTTCTACGAGTGCTTTTTTGCAGTCCATCATGCCTGCGCCAGTCTTTGTACGCAGATCTTTGACCATGCTAGCGGTAATTGCCATCTTTATGACCTCCATCATAAAACAGTAAGGTGTTTGTAAAAATTTCTCAAAAAAAGGAAATCCCCAGCCTGCGCAAAGCGCAGGCCGAATTTCCTATACAGCCATTATTCCTGTTCAGCAGCTTCTTCAGCTTCTGCTTCTTTAGCAGCTTCAGCTTCCTGCTGACCCTGACGGCCTTCGAGGACAGCGTCAGCCATCTTGGAAGCGAGCAGTCTTACAGCACGGATAGCATCATCGTTTGCCGGGATCGGGAAATCAACAACATCCGGATCGCAGTTGGTATCAACGGTAGCGATAACCGGAATGTGCAGCTTGTGAGCTTCGGCAATAGCGATTTCTTCTTTCTTGGAGTCAATGATGAAGAGTGCGCCCGGAATCTTCTTCATATCTTTGATGCCGCCCAGGTTCTTTTCCAGTTTTTCCAGTTCACGTTTCATCAGGATGACTTCCTTCTTCGGATACTGGTCAGTGGTGCCTTCTTCAAACATTTTTTCCAGTTCTTTCAGACGAGCGATACGGGTCTGAATGGTACGGAAATTGGTGAGCATGCCGCCCAGCCAACGTTCATTGACATAGAACTGATTGCAACGGGTAGCTTCTTCCTTCACGGAATTCTGCGCCTGTTTCTTGGTGCCGACGAAAAGGATCGGAGCGCCGGTAGCTGCGGCTTCACGCAGGAAAGCGTATGCTTCTTCTACTTTCTTTACAGTCTTCTGCAGGTCGATGATGTAGATGCCGTTTCTTTCCGTGAAAATGAAACGTGCCATTTTCGGATTCCAACGACGGGTCTGATGACCAAAGTGAACGCCTGCTTCGAGTAACTGTTTCATGGATACAACTGCCATAATAAAAACCTCCTGTTTTTAACCTCTGTCTGCTTCCTCCCCTGCAGCCACTTCGGGAATGTGTGAAATGAAATTTTTCCCGCAAGCACAGATGCAGAGTCCGACAGACATGTGTACTCATGCGTTATTTATTCTATCAAAAGAAAAAGGGGAAAGCAAGGGGATAGGAAAATATTTTTAGGTTCAAGGTTCAAGGTTCTGGGTTCTGGTAGCGGCTTCGCCGCAATTATTATATGAGGCGATGCCCGAAGGTCTCTTGATAGCAGATTTACCTCGTATCGTCAGCCCCCTTGCCGGGAAGATGCTCCGTAGAGGCGGATAGGGCACAGGCGGCAGGAAAGACAGATGAGAAAAGCGGAGGAGTGCGCGGCACATGTGGCGAAAGCGTAAGCCCCTCGCCGCGAATGACAAACAAAAAAGACGCCGTGACCATGTCACAGCGTCATTTCTTTCAAAGCGAGCATTCAATAAGCCGAGTTCTGTCCCACTTGCGTGGTGATGATTATCTGTCTAGTCAGCCGATTGCTCGACTGCTCAAGCGACGCAACCCGGAAGGTCAGCGGGCAACCTCAACCCTTCCCTATTCGGTCTTGCTTCGGATGGGGTTTACCAAGCCAGCCGGTCTCCCGACTGCTGGTGCGCTCTTACCGCACCTTTCCACCCTTACCACTTGCGTGGCGGTTTCCTTTTCTATGGCACTTTCCCTAGGATCACTCCCGCCGGACGTTATCCGGCATCCTGCCCTGCGAAGCTCGGACTTTCCTCACGCCTTACGGCCCGCAATCATCTTTCCTGCTCGCGTGCTACAGTATAGCATGGAGACGGAATTTTTTCAAGAGAAAGATGAGAAAGGGTTCAAGGGTTAAGGTTCAGGATTCGGGGTTAACCCGTAGGGCGGCTTCGTCCACTGATTATGAATAAAAATCTTTGCTCGAATGAGGAATTAGGAATGAAGGTGGTGGCTTCGCCGCGAATATATATTTTGCAGCGAAGCTGCCACCACACCCCTGAACCCCGAACCCGTTTTTCTACATTTCCCTGAAAATATCCTCTGCCCTGCTGTCTTCGATGACCTCGATCTCCCAGCCATGCTCTGCGGCATACGTCCGAAGGCGTTTCGCCAAAGCAGGAACGATGACGCGCTCGGTGTAGAAATGGCCGCCATCCGCGATGAGAAGACCGAGGCGGGAAGCATCCTGCGCTTCATGGTACTTGAGGTCGCCCGTCAGATAGAGATCCGCCCCCTTCGCTTTGGCCAGCGCAGCAAATTCACTTCCCGCACCGCCCAGAACAGCCACGCGGGAAATGGTGACATTCGGATTTCCCGCATAACGAAGCACGGGAATACCGAGCTTCACCTTTATATAAGAGAGAGCTTCTTTCCCGCTCATGGGCGCAGGCAGATTTCCAATCCGTCCCATGTACTCCTTGCACCCGTGGCTTTCCAGCGTATACACATCATAGTGAACATCTCCACAGATTTCCTGTACTTTTGCAAAGACAGAAGCAAGCAGCGCGGTGGGTACATTACATTCGAGCTTCGCCTCATCCGTCGCATCATCCTCATCATCCAAAAGATAGAAATGATTTACGGCATCCCCATAGAGTTCTGAAAGCGTATGTCGGAGCACCTTCGCAGTGACAGGTTTCACATAAAGTGCAAGCTTCCTCTCTTTCGTTTCCTGCTCAAAGACCAGCCCTTCCGTATCAGAAAGAGAGAGCGCAGCTGCCAGAGCATCATTCACGCCGCCTTTGGCTGTATCCAGATTCGTGTGAGCTGCAAAAGACAGGATATCATGCTTCACGAGCTTCTCGATCACGCACCCCTTGTACGTCCGAAGGTCAAGCTCGCGGATGGCCTTGAAAAGAAAGGGATGGTGGGAAATCACCATCTCAGCACCTTCACGTACGGCAAGATCCACATTCTCTTCCGTGAGGTCGAGGGAAATCAGTACCTTCGTGACCCTGTGGCGAGGATCCCCCACCTGAAGCCCCGGGTGATCCCATGACTCTGCAAGACTTCTCGGTGCCCACGACTCCATCCATCCGATCAAATCATTTCCTGTGACTTTCATAAGAGTTCCTCCAATATGCTTACTTCTTCCAGTGCTTTTTCTCTGGACAGGCGATGCCGCTCACTCTTCGAATCCTTTGCCCCTTCGATCACAAAGCGCCGTCTCCGGATGAGCCGCTCGATATGCGTCTTGAAAAGAGGATCCTTTCGATATGCCGCCGTCGCACCGATTTCTGCCTGCAGCATCGAAAGCTCCTTCATCTCGCCGGGACGAACGAGCATCAATTCATACAGCTGCCCGCCATCCAGTGAAAGCACCTCTTTTTCAATGCGGAAATGATGCCTGCCAAGAAACTGCCGGAGCTCCGCCACATGCCCCTGCGGTTGCAGCACCAGCCATGAGAGCGCCTGCGCCTTTTCCTCATTCTCCGCGAGAATATCCCGCATCAAAAGGCCGCCCATCCCGCAGATGGTGACACCGTCCACCTCTCCTTTGGCAAGCGGTGCAAGTCCTCCGCCCAGACGCAAAAGGATCTGGCGTGAAAATCCGGAAGAAATTACATCCTCCCTGGCACGTGTAAGAGGGCCGTCATTCACATCGCAGGCGATGGCCCGCCTTGCGCGCCCCTCTTGCACAAGGTAAATGGGAAGGTAGCCATGGTCTGTACCAATATCTGCCATACTCTCACAGACAGGCACCAGATCGGCCGCCGCCTGTAATCGGTTCGTCAATTTCATAGTTGAATCCTTTCAGAGAAGACTTGCCCTACAGGACTATCCCGCAGCCATTCCATTTCTCTATCAAAAAAACGTATCCAAATCACTGAAATCAGCACGGATACGTTCATTGTGGTGGGCCCACCAGGACTCGAACCTGGGACGGGGCGGTTATGAGCCGCCTGCTCTAACCAACTGAGCTATAGGCCCGCAATATCGACACATGTTATTTTAGCAATAAATGAGAGAAAAAGCAAGAAAAAGTCGCACATGTAAAAAGGACGAGGAAGGGCATTCAGTCTCTGTGTGGAATCATCGTATCCTTGACATCAACAGCACCCAAAAAAGTGACCCTCTTTTCGAAAAAGGGTCACTTCCATCACAAAAGCGCAGCAGAGTTTTATAAGTATCCATGGAGGCATTCCCTGCAATCTGGCACCAGCGCATTTCACGGTTCATGTCGTACAAGTACGGCTAAACTTCGCTCTAGGGTTAGTCGTGGAGGCGAATCCTGCATGAGATCTTTTGACCTGCTGCGTCTTTCTATGATTTGTGTTTCTTACGCTCTCCGGCGGCTAGCACGCTTTCGAGCGGGAGAAGGGAAATCGGATCCGCCGGCTGCCCTCTCTGCGCTCCTTTCCTATAGGTCTGTGCACGAAGGAGTGCGGAGAAAGCTTTGGGCTCCCGGGAAGATTTCCCTCTCCGAGAAATACCATCGTGGAAATTCAAGATTTTACACGGTTTTCTTTTCATAAAATAAAAAAACTGAACATTCTACGATTGGGTCCGTGTTTCCTTAATTTCTCTCAGGATGATAGCCGGGGAGTGTATTTGCGGGAATGCTAAGATCCAGATCATAGTCGCGCAAGGGATCGATGTTGCTGGCGACTGCACGCTGGTAGTCTCCCATGGAGGCTCTCGACTGCATCGACTGATAATCTCCATATTCTGCCGCATCACAGTACCTTTCGATCGCTCTCACGCGGACATGAATTTCGTCCATGAGCTCGGTGTAGCGGATTTCGTCCGGCTCGATGGTACCAAGGCCATTTTGTTTCGCGTAGGCACGCCATTGGATCATACTTTCATACTCTGCGACGAGGCGTGCATTCGTCATTATCCAAGGCTGCGTGCGGTTGTCGAACCAGTCCGGGCGAGCAGAGAGTTCATCCGGCGGCCATGGATCGACCGTGCCTGCAAAAGCAGTGGGATTCGAGCCATCGGGACTTTCTATCCGTTTCACGCCATATTTTTCCGCTTCGCGTTCGCTTTTCTTCTGTTTCTCGCTCTTTGGCTGGGACTGTTTCACCGGTTTCTTTTTGGCGGAAGAACCAAGAACGCTTCCGATGGCTTTATCCGCTGCTTTGCCCGCGATGTCTCCCCAGCCGAATGCCTCTGCTTCTCCGGTAAGGCCGAAAAGCAGGGCAGCGGTGAGCCCGATAGCAAGAATAGATTTCTTTTTCATCATGACCGCCTCCTTTGAAACTATAACCGCATCATAATATAAGTATATAGAAAATCTAAACAATCCAAAATGACGATACGGGAAGTCGGATTTTCCCCTGTCCATTTTTCGCATAGATCCGTTAGTACAGTCCCCACTTGTTCTGACAGCGGCCCTCTCACGGACGTTCTTTCCGTCCGCTCAGGTTGACGGTGCGCCTTTGGCGCTCTTCTCCGCAGGACTACGTGTTTCAACAAAAAAAGAGAAGCCTCGCGGCTTCTCTTTTCGCTTGCTTATTATTTGACAACGATATTGACGATTCTCTTCGGTACAACGATGACTTTCACAATGGTCTTGCCTTCGGTGAATTTCTGGATTTCCGGAAGAGCCTGGGCTTTTTCGCCGATTTCTTCGCGCGCCATAGCAACCGGGACGGAGATTGTCGCGCGGACCTTGCCGTTGACCTGGACAGCGAGTTCGACCTCATCGACGACGAGAGCAGATTCATCGCAAGCCGGCCAAGCAGCCAAATGGATGCTTTCTTCCTTCTGTCCTGCACTCTGCCAGAGTTCTTCGGTCATATGCGGAACGAATGGCGCGAGGAGGATGAGGAGGTTTCTGACGAGCTCGCCGGAAAGGCTCGCTTCGATGTTATCATGGGATTCGATGAAGCGGTACATATCGTTTACGAGTTCCATGATGGCAGAAATCGCAGTATTGAAAGCAAATTTCCCATCCAGATCTTCGGTGACTTTCTTGATGGTCTGGTGCAGTTTTCTTCTGAGAGCAAATTCATCGGAGGAGAGTTTGCCTTTTTCTTCAGTCTGGATGTCTTCGTACTTGCCGACGATGTTCCAGACGCGTTTCAGGAAACGGTAGGAGCCTTCGACGCCCTGATCGGACCATTCGAGGTCTTTTTCCGGCGGAGCGGCAAAGAGGATGAAGAGGCGAGCCGTGTCAGCGCCGTATTTCCCGACAATTTCTTCCGGGGAAACGACGTTGCCGACAGATTTACTCATCTTGCCGCCATCTTTCAGGACCATGCCCTGACAAAGGAGATTGGTGAATGGTTCCGGATAGTCGACCATGCCTTCATCCTGAAGGACTTTCATGAAGAAGCGGGAATACAGCAGGTGAAGGATGGCGTGCTCGATCCCGCCGATGTACTGATCGACGGGCATCCAGTAGTTTGCCTTATCCTTAGCGAATGGTTCTTCGGTATTGTGCGGGTCGCAGTAACGCAGGAAGTACCAGGAAGAGTCGATGAAGGTATCCATCGTGTCGGTTTCTCTCGTAGCATCCGCGCCGCACTGTGGACATTTGCAGTGGAGGAAAGCTTCACTGGTTTCGAGCGGAGAGGTCGCACCAGCGACGAAGTTGACGTCTTCCGGCAGTTTGACCGGGAGGTCTTTTTCCGGGACAAGGACATTGCCGCAGTGCGGGCAGTGGATGATCGGGATCGGGCAGCCCCAGTAGCGCTGGCGGGAAATCAGCCAGTCACGCAGGCGGTAGTTTACTTTGCCTTCACCGATGCCCATGTCTTCGAATTTCTTGGTGATGGCTTCACGTGCTTCTCCAGATTTCAGACCATCAAATTCCGCAGAGTTCACAAGGACGCCGTCAGCGTCGTAGGCTTTATCCATCTCGGCAAGAGAAAGGGAGCCGGCTTTATTCTGGACGACGAGTTTCATTGGGAGGCTGTATTTCTTAGCGAAATCCCAGTCGCGCTGGTCGTGGGTCGGTACAGCCATGACAGCACCGGTGCCGTATTCGTAGAGGACGTAGTTCGCGATCCAGATCGGCACGCGTTCGCCGGTCAGCGGATGGATGGCATAGCTGCCGGTGAACATGCCGAGCTTCGGTGCATCTTCTGCGGTGCGGACGATGTCGTTTTCATTTCTCATCTTTTCGATGAATGCTTCGAGCTTCGCCTTTTCCGGATTATTCGCGATGAGTTTTTCGACAAGCGGGTGCTCCGGAGCAAGGACCATGTAGGTGACGCCGTAGACGGTATCGACACGAGTGGTATAGACCGGGATCTGATCATCCATGCCTTCGACTTTGAAGGAGAACTGGGTACCGGTGGAGCGGCCGATCCAGTTTCTCTGCATGGTCTTGACGCGTTCCGGCCAGCCGGGCATATGGTCAAGATCCGCAAGGAGGCGGTCTGCATAGTCGGTGATCTTCAGGAACCACTGAGAGAGGTCTTTCTTGACAACTTCATTCTTGCAGCGCCAGCAGCGTCCTTCTTCGACCTGTTCATTCGCAAGGACGGTGTGGCAGCTTTCGCACCAGTTGACCTTTGCTTCCTTCTTGTAAGCGAGGCCTCTCTTATAGAAAATCTCAAAGAGTTTCTGGGTGTGCTTGTAGTAGTCTTCACGGCAGGTCAGGACTTTTCTGTCCCAGTCATAGGAAAGACCGAGTTCTTTCTGCTGACGGGTCATGTTGTCGATATTGGAATAGGTCCATTCCGCCGGTGGAATGCCGTGCTTGATAGCCGCATTTTCAGCCGGCATACCGAAGGCATCAAAGCCCATCGGATGAATGACATTGAATCCCTGCATCGTCTTGAAACGAGCGACAACGTCGCCGATGGAGTAGTTTCTGACATGTCCCATATGGAGATTGCCAGACGGGTACGGGAACATTTCCAAAACATAGTATTTCTTTCTGCTCGGGTCAGAATGAGTTTCAAATGCTTTGGTGTCCTCCCAGATTTTCTGCCATTTCTTTTCGATCTGCTGAGGTACGTACTTTTCGTGCATAGTTTCACCTTCCAAATTTTTCGTTACTGTCGACATTTTTGATAAAACAGTTCTTTCTATTATAGAGCCTGCCGAGGGTAGCGTCAAATAGATTTTGGATTCTGAAAATGAGGTGTGAAGTTGCATCTGTAAGTGCTAAGGAAACGCTGATTCAGTCACAGAATCAGATTTCATATGAATTTTTACACATTGCGTCGTCGACATTCTCCTTAAATAGTTCGCTATTCGCACCCCCCTGTCTCATCGCTCTGCATAAAAATTCAAGAATGAAATCCGATAACGATTTGATCAGTGTTTCCTTAAGTCGTCAAGAAGGCTTCAAAAGGGAAAGCCCTTTCCTTTTTCTGGTTTCGTGAAAACTTCGTCTTCAATAAAAAAGACAGCCTTTCGGCTGTCTTTTCACGCTCCAAGGATTCCCAGAATCTCTTCAAGGCTCTTTTTCCCAAAATACGTCTTTCCATCTATGATTAGACAGGGAACACTCATAATGTTATATTTTTTCTGCATCTCCGGATAGTGTGCGAGATCATACACATCGACGGAGACATTTTCGTTTTCCGCTGCGATGCGCTCGGCAGCAGCGACGAGGTCAGGGCACATGGTGCAGGAGAGAGAGACTGCGATTTCCATATGGACGGGACGCGAAATGGCTTTGATCCGCTGCTGGAGATCCCCCACATCCTGACCGGGGCCTGCCGCATTATAGAGTGCCAGAATAAAGGAATTAAATTCATGCCCGCCGGGAACGCCGTGAAAACGGAGCCCGAGGTCCTTTCCTTCGGCGCTCTGGATGGAAATGGTGACGTCTGCATTTCCTGACCTCACCACTTCATAGGAAAGCGTATCCGAAAGGCTGGTAAGTTCCTTCACAAGGTTTTCGGCCTCGTCGGCTAGCAGGCTGCCATCGCGAGTGACCACGATATGAAGCGGACGCTCAAACCGAGCAAGGACGGGCGAGAGGGCTTCTCGCATCGCATCGTCCAGGAAAGCCCCGGCGGCAGCTTTTGGCTGAGCCTTTTCTTTCTGCTGCTTTTTTTTCGCCGTGTACGTGCGGCGGATGCCCAGTCGACGGTACAGATTTCCCAGATACTTTTCCATGGATGTCGCAGCGATCGCGCCATCAGAAACAGCCGTCACGACCTGACGGAGCGGCTTCACGCAGATATCCCCCGCTGCGTATACGCCGGATACATTCGTCTGCTGTTCGCGATCCGTCACGACATAGCCCGCAGGATCCAGCTCGACCTGCCCTTTCAGAAGGCCGCTCTCCGGCGCATAGCCGACGAAGACGAAGACCCCGAAGAAATCATCCGTTCCGGCTTCGCAGGCAGTCTCTTCCCCGCTATCCCGATTTCTCAGGACGACGCGACGGATCGCGCTGTCTCCTTCCACCCGTGCGACTTCCGTGCGATAGGAAATCGTCACATCAGGGTGTTCTTTCAGCTCTTCAACCGCAGCCGTGGAAATCGAAAAATCCGCGCCGCGCACGATGACATGGACTTTCCGTGCGTACTTCGTAAGAAAAAGTGCTTCCTCGACCGCCGCATACCCGCCGCCGATGACGAAGATGTCCTTTCCGGTGAAGAACTCGCCATCACAGGTCGCGCAGTAGGCGACACCGTGTCCGCGAAATTCCATTTCCCCGGTAAAGCCCGCGAGCCGTGGATGTGCGCCGGCTGCATAGATGAGCCCCATCGCCTCGAAGTCTCCGCGGTCGGTGTGTACCACTTTCGTATCACCGGCGAGTGAAAGCCCTGTCACGTTCGCCGACAGGAATTCCGCACCGAAGGCTTCGGCTTGGCGTACCATTTCACGGATCAGCGCTTCGCCGTCTGTCTTGAAAATGCCCGGGTAGTTCACTACTTCAGATGTGATCGTGATCTGTCCGCCCATCTTTTCTTTCTCGATGACGAGGACATGAAAACGTGCTCGTGCCATATAAATAGCGGCGGAGAGCCCTGCCGGTCCTCCGCCTACTATAATGGCATCATATCGTTTTTCCATGATGCCGCTCCTTTTTTATAATTTTCCGACCAGATCAAAGGACGGTTTCAGTGTTTTCGCACCTGGCTGCCATTTAGCCGGGCAGACTTCATCGCCATGCTCATACACGAACTGAGCAGCTTCGACCTTGCGAAGCAGCTCGTCCGCATTGCGGCCGATGTTGCCTGCGCTCACTTCGTACAGTACGACCTCACCTTTCGGATTGATGACGAAGGTACCTCTTTCTGTGAGGCCGGAGTCTTCGATGTAGATATCCAGCTCCTTGGACAGTTTGCCAGTCGGATCACCGATCATCGGGTACTCGACCTTGCCGACTGCCTGAGACGATTCATGCCATGCCTTGTGAACAAAGTGGGTATCGCAGGAAACAGAATAAATTTCACATCCGATTCTCTGGAAGTCAGCATACTTGCCCTGCAGATCTTCAAGCTCAGTCGGGCACACAAAGGTGAAGTCCGCCGGATAGAAGAAGAGCACGCTCCACTTGCCGAGAAGATCCTTATCGGTTACTTCGATGAAATCGTTCTGCTGGAATGCATTCAGTTTGAATTCGTTGATTTTTTTACCATTGAGAGACATTTGAGATTCCTCCTTATTAGAAATACTCTTTCGCCGAGGATTCATATCGAACCCTTGCGAAGCATATTCAACTTTCTGAATGTATTATAGCAGGTTCTTCGAGAAATTTCAATATTGTATTTTGAAAATTTTCGATTTCATGTATTTTGCAAGTTTAAGGGGACTACAGGGAAATGGCCCAAAAATTCTATGCCTCACAGATTTAGAAGAATGCCGATGAAAATGCTTGTGGAGTCAAACGCTGTGATATACTTGCGTTTCCCCTGTCACCAGTAACGCCTGCTTTCGTGCCTTCTCCATCGCTTCGGCGAACGTATTTCCGAAAAGTTCATGCGTCACATAGTCCGGCTCGATGGCCTCGACAATCTCTCTGGCTGCTCTCGTCTGAAACGGGTCATGATGATCCAAGGAACATATATGACGCATCATGACCTGATCAGTCAGCGTCACCGGCATTCCCCTCCTGAACTGGCGGATATATGCTCCGGAAAGAGAGCAGGAGAGATGAATGCCTTTCACGAGCGATTTCATTTCCCCCAGCTGCTTCATACTTTCCCTGATATAGAGTGCGGCCTCTTTTTCGCTGGTCAGATCCGGATTCGTGATCATGAAATGTCCACTGTCAAACATAAGACCTGCATGGGCGGGATCATCCAGTCTTGTGAAAAAGTATTCTACCTTCTCTGGTTCAAGCCGATAAAGCCCCGGCCAGAAGATATTTTCAAAGAGGATAAATACCCCGTCTGGGATCAGATCGCGGAAAGACTGATAGAGCTCTGCTGTCGCCGTCAGGACTTCTTCATCAGTATGACGGAAGCACCAGGAAAAGGCCTCTTCAGGCGTACTCTCCTGCACATGCCAGACCAGATAGCGGGGCTTCTCAGCCAGTGCTGCACGGATATTCGCACGAATGACCTGTATCCAGCCTTCTCTATCCTCAGCCCCGTACATTTGGCGTATCTTCTCTTGATTTGCAAAAATTTCACAAAGACGATCATTCTTCCCTTCATAGAAATCCATCCAATAGGGCCAGTACCTGAGATGCGTCCCTACGGTGATTTTAGAAAATGGCGGATTCCCCGCCTGACTGCCATATATGAGGTTTTCCACCCCGTCCAGACCTTTCGCATGGATAAGGCGCGCGATCTCCTCCTCCCGGTCATCCGGCATACGGTAGTAGCTGATCAGTTGTTTCATCGGAGCATATCCTTTTCTATTGATCTGACTGGAACAGTTTATTTCTTATCAAAAAAAGCGATTGTACACATCTACCGCTTCCTGTGCCTTTTTTACAGCTTCATTTCTGGCTTCGATGATGGCATTCGCATCATTTGTTGCTCCATCAATGTAGTGCTGGCAAACTTTCACATACCGGTCCACTTCTTCTGCATATTTTTGAAAAGCGGCTGCATCCTGGATTCCCTTCTCCGGCGGTACAGGCACCGGCGGAATGATGGCATCCGGGGATGGATATGCCTCTGTCATCTGTGTCGCTGCCGGATCGACCTCCGGGCTCGTCTTCTCCTCCTCTGCAAAGACACATCCAGCCCCAAGAAGGGCGAAGCATAAAATAAAGGCACCCATTTTCTTTTTCATATTCATCCTCCTTAAAAGCAAGAAATTCATCGCTGTACCACCTAAAAAGCCGCACGAAGTCAGGATGGACTTCTCCATCCCAAGATCCTGCGGCCACTCTCTCGATGGCTTACGATCAGACTCTATCTTTCAGGCACTCTGACTTGGTTCCCTGCTCTCCCATGTCCGTGCGAAGGAACTGCCATGAGAAAACTCCCTATACAGTTGCGGAACAGTTCCGGAGTCTCACCGGATTCCCCTGTAAATAGCACTTGCTAACCTTTTCATAGCATATTCTTATTTTTTACTAATGTCAAGAGATTCTGTTATCTTTTGATACTGGAGCCTCGACATAAGCGGCTGATTCAATCGCAGAGTCAGAAGTATTCGGTGTTTGCCTAAAGGACGCCATCATTTCCAAAAAAAGCAGAGCTCTCGCTCTGCTTTTCATGTCCCTTATTCTGCTGCGATAAACATCGGATACAGTGGCTGATCGCCTTCATACATTTCGAAGGTGACATCCGGATAGGCTTTTTCTGCCTTCTCGATTTCTTTCTGACAGTCTTCTTCCGAAAGATCTTTGCCGTAGTAAATGGTAACGATCTCAGTATCTTCATCAATGAGTTCACCAAGTACCTGCATGAAGCAGTCGGAAAGCTCTGGTACGGAGATGACTTCACAGCCCTTGACAAGCCCCATGAAGTCGTCCTTGTGAATGGTGGATTCACCGACGATGCTGTCACGTACAGCTGTCGTGATCATGCCGCTCCTGATGTCGGAAATACGGTCGGTCATGGCATCAAGATTTTCCGCAATGGTGGCCTTGCCGTCAAAGGCCATGGCAGCTGCCAGCCCTTCCATCGGGTTCGTGGATGGTACGATATGGACTTTTTCGCCAAGCATTTTCTTCAGCTGCTGCGCAGCAAGGATGATATTTTTATTATTCGGCAGGATGATATATTTCTCATACTGTCCATTTTCCATACCTGCCGAGAGCTCCTGCACGGATGGGTTCATGGACTGACCGCCGGAAACAACATCACAGCCGGATTTTTCGAAAAGCTCTGTCCAGCCAACGCCTGAGACGACAGTCAGGATGCCAAGCGGTTTCTTTTCCATCTTCTGCTGCTTTTCTTTATTTCTATGGAACTGATCGACCATGTTATCGCACTTGATGTCATGGAGCGTTCCCCAGTCCGCTGCCATATCTAGGACATGACCGGGACGCTGGGCGTGGATGTGAACCTTCACCAGATTATCGCCCGCAGCGACGATCATAGATTCCCCCCAGGAAGAAAGCTTCTGGCAGACTTCACGAGCGCTCACTTTGCATGGGCTGATGATGAATTCCGTGCAGTAGGGATACTCGATGGAGAAGGACTCTCCCTTTGCTTCCAGACGGCTGATGACCGGCTTCACATCGACTTCGATGTCTTCGACTTTCCCGGTCAGACCATTCAGGCAGCCCATCAGGAAGAAGATCAGTCCCTGACCACCGGCATCGACAACATTCGCATCCTTCAAAATCTTCAGCTGCTCGGGTGTCTTAGCAAGTGCTTCTTCTCCCGCATCGATAGAGGCTTCCAGAATTTTGCTGAAATCCGTTTCCACGCGGTATACATCATGCGTCCCTTTGGCAATGCCGCGAGCCACGGAAAGAATGGTGCCTTCCACCGGCTTGGTAACGGCACGGTACGCATACAGGATGCCATATTGGAAAGCCTTGCTCATCTGTCCGCAGGAGGCGGTCTTCTTGCCATGCAGGCCACGGCTGATGCCGTGAATGATCTGCGAAAGGATGACGCCGGAATTTCCGCGTGCCCCCATAATAGCGCCGGCAGAGGCTTTCTCGGCGATGATGCCGACCGGCTCTTCCGGGCTGACTTCCGCAATCATGCTGTACATGGACTTCAGGGTATTCAGCATGTTATTCCCTGTATCGCCATCCGGCACGGGGAAAACATTCAGCTGATTGATAATTTCATATTTCTTCTGGAAAAGCTGATACGCTCCCACCAGCATATTTTTGAAACAATTCCCATCAATAACGGTATACATCATTCTCTCCCCCATTTATTTGGCTCTTTCAAAAATGAATCCAGTAAGACCAGGTCCCAGATAGGCTGTCAGAACCGGGGTCGCCGTCGTGAGTGTAATGTCCATGTCCGGATACATTTCCTTCGCTTTGTCATAGAGCACTTTCGCTCCGGCTTCATTTTCGATGTGTACGATGCCGAGTCTCTTGAGCGGCTCCTGTTTTTTCAGATAATCGATCATGAGCGCATTTGCTTTTTTTGTCGTGCGCACCTTCCCCAAAGCATCTACTTCATTGTTTTCATTCAGGTAAATCACCGGCTTGATCTTGAGAATACTTCCGATGAGGCCGGCAGCCTTCCTGATGCGCCCTCCGCGCTTCAGATAGTCGATGGTATCGAGTGCGACGGTGAGTCCCGTCCGCATCGAGGCTTCTTCGAGCGCTTTCGCGATTTCCTCATACGAAAACCCCTTCTCGATCATATCCAGACCATCTTTGAGCAGATGGATCATGCCGATCGCCGTCGTTCTCGTATTGATGACCGTGATATTCTTGCGTCCCGACTGTCGGGCAGCCAAAAGCGCCCCGTTGTACGTGCCGCTGATGGTGGAGCAAAGACAGAGCACGATGATCGGGTCTTCGGCAGGAATATCGGAGAACATCTTCAGAAAATCACCGGTACTGGGCTGACTCGTAGGGACCGATTTCTTCGTCGCTTCGGAATAATCGATGACAGCCTTGATGGTCGCCTCGCTTTCCGGTACGTAATTCTCTCCCATTTCAATGGTCAGGGAAATACAGTGTACATTCGGGTGAAGGGCTAGAAAATCTGCACCGACGCCGGAGGTACTGTCCAGAATCAAATGAATCATAGCAGTATGTTCCTTCCTATTGTTATTATGTTAGCAGTTAAGAGCTGGCATCCTGTGTAAGATGCATCATGAGCGAAATGACATATTATTCTCTGTGTCTACGCAAGGTCACAATGCATTTCTCATATCAAGCACATCCATGCCAGCCAAATGCATGGACGCACTGAAACGCATTACGCTTTTTTCTCTTTGGCTGCTTTTCTTTCCGCCTGACGTTCCTTGAATTCCTTCAGGAGCTGCTGATAATCATCATCATCGTAGCCATTGGTCGCAAGCATATATTCATGCAGCTTCTTTCTCTGTTTTGCTACGTTCAGCGCAGACAGCTCAAACGGATCGAGGGAAATTCTTGCCAGCATTTCCCCGGTCGAAGAATAGCCGACGATGCCTTCGCCAAGGATGTCCACCAGCTTCTGCTTCTTCACTTCTTCACAGAAGGTATGGAAAAACTTATCTGCTTCCTTCGCCATACTGTCGCGAAGACGCTTGTACTCTTCGCCTTTGTCTGCAGGAATTTTGAAACCGTCAATCATGACATATTTTTCTGGTAAATTAAACATTTTATCACCTATTCGATTTTATAATTATCCACTGTATTTAACTATATCGCCCAAGCCGGTTTTGGTCAAGTTTTTTGCACCATTTTGTACTGATATTCTCAAGGAAATCAGTGCATTTTCAAGGAACCCCGCAATAGTATATCTAAACATTTTTTATGTTTGATTTTAAATGAGAATCCGCCTGTAAAACGGAAGGGTAGGTTTGAAAAAAGCTGAATTGGGAAAGGTGACAGATGAACCTCTTCCTACCTGCAAAAAGCCGCCTGGACTCAAAGACCAGACGGCTTTTCTAAATTCGATTATTCTACAATCAGATTTTCCTTTTCTTCTTTGGGGAAGACGATGTTCAGAATAATAGCGACAACGAAGACCACAGCCACACAGTTTTCTGCAAAAACACTGCGGAAGAGTTCCGGGAAGATATGGAAAATCTGCGGGGTCTGTGTGAAACCGAGACCAATGCTGAGAGAGAGGGCAGCAATGCTCATATTTCTCTGCGAGTAACCGCATTCTCCGAGCATACGAACACCGGAGACGACGATAGATCCGAACATCATGAGCGTGCAGCCGCCGAGAACGGCATCCGGAAGGGACGCCAGAATGACGCCGAGGCCGGGGATGATGCCAGCCAGAATCATAAGTGCCGATAGCCTTACGGTTTACGACCTTGGTCATAGCGACAAGACCGACATTCTGGCTGAAGGATGTGATCGGCATGCAGCCGAAAAGGGAAGACAGCGAGCTCACGAAGCCATCGACGGCGATGGAGCCGGAGACTTCACGGCTTCGTCGCCTGACGGCCGTATCCCGTCATGGCAAGAGCACTGGTATCCCCTAGCGTTTCTGTTGCCGAGACGAGGAAAATCAGGAAGAAGGAGAAAATCGCATCTCCATGGAATTCCAAAGAAATCGGCATGATCCCGGGAAGGGAAATGAGCGGGACTTCCGTCAGACGAGACAGATCGACCATGCCGAAGCAGTACGCGGCGATATAGCCAACGACAAGCCCGAAGAGGACGGAAAGCTGCTTATAGAAAGAGTGGGCTTTGAGATTCCACGCAAGGCAGGCGACAAGCGTGATAGTACCGACAATCAGGTAATTCTGGGCGCCAAAATTGGGATTACCAAAGCCGCCGCCAAAAGAATTGGCCCCGATGGGAAGCAGGGAGAAACCGATGGCCATCACGACGGACGCAGACACGATCGGCGGGACAAATTTCCTCCACCAAGAGGCGCCAAGGCCAAGGATGCCTTCCAATATACCGCCGATGAGCGCAGCACCAAGGACTGCACCATAGCCATACTTGGTACCGATGATGCAGGCCACGGAAACGAAGGTGAAGCTGATTCCCATGATGATCGGCAGACCGCTACCAAAACGCCAGATCGGGAAAAGCTGGAGAAGAGAACCGATGCCAGCGACGATCATCGCAGACTGCACGAGTGCAGCCGACTCCGCCGGATCCATTTTGACAGCACCGTCTACGATGAGGATCGGCGCAATATTGGCCACGAACATGGCAAGTACATGCTGCAGTCCGAAAAGGAACCGCTTTTCTGATTGTGATTTTCCCATTGGGTTCATAAATCGGATCTTTTTCCACAATACACTCCTAACTGTAATAAATATTGGAATCCCTACATAAATTCACTGCTTTGCATCTTCGCACATTATCTAAAAGTAATAGAGCCTGTTTCTGCATCCATCTTTTCGATAATAGCCAACGATTTCACATCGACACCGGATGCACGGAGCTCATCACCGCCGCCCTGAAATCCTTTCTCAATACAGATACCGACACCTTCTACGATACCGCCGGCCTGTTTGACAAGGTCGATCAGCCCCTGCACAGCGCAGCCGTTTGCCAGAAAATCATCCATGATGAGGATGTGTTCACCGGCATTCAGATATTTCTTGGAGGCTACGACATGATTCACTTTATTATGCGTGAAGGACTTCACTTCGGTCGCATAGACATCCTTATCCATATTGCTGCCTGCCGACTTTTGGGCAAAGAGGACCGGAACACCGAAATATACTGCAGTGAGACAGGCAATGCCGATACCGGACGCTTCGATGGTCAGGATCTTATCCACCTGGCGGTCACCAAAAAGTTTCTTGAACTCCTTCCCCAGTTCGCTGATGAAAGGGACATCGATCTGATAGTTCAGGAAGCTGTCGACCTTGAGTACATTTCCCGCTTTGATGACGCCGTCTTTCATAATTTTCTTCTGCAGTAAATTGAGCTCGCCCACGATACTCCTCCTCATTTCACTCACGGCCTGCCAAGCTGAACCGTGCTGACAAAAATATTTTACCGATTTTATCACGTTCCTTTATCCAGTGCAAAATATAACGCAAAAAACGAGCCGGAAAGGCTCGTTTGGGAGTGAAGTTTGAAAGCAGGGAGAGTGCCCAAGGACTAAGTGTCTCAAGTGACTTGTGACTGGTGACTAGTGAGTAAATACCCTCTTCGGGCATTGCCGCTATTTATACTCTGCGGCGCTTCTTATTTGTAGGCGCCGCCCCAAGGGTTAAATGAGGCAACCGCTCAAAAGAAGACCTCTGTCACGCCCGCGCCCCCATTTCTATAGTCAGCTTCGTGAAATTCTTTTACGAAATTCAGTGTACGAAGATACTCCTGAATCCCCTGACGCAGTGCGCCGGTCCCTTTGCCATGAATGATCTGCACCGGCGAAACGCCTGCCATGAAACATTCATTCAGGAAACGGTCCACTTCTGGGACAGCCTCATCGACTGTTTTCCCGATGACATTGAGTGTGGTATGAACGGTACGAACACTCGCCGCGCCCCGGGCAGCAAACGGACGACTGACCGGCTTCCTGGCCTTCTTCACCGGTTTCTTCGTCTCGAAGCAATGCTCGGGAGTCACAGTGACATGCATCAGACCGCAGGCGATGGTGATTTTATTTCCCGCCACTTTGGTGATGGTGCCATCACTGTCCAGCGTATCGATATAGACATAGGTGCCTTTTTTGATCTGCTCTTTGGGAAGCGGATTTCTTCGGTTTTCTCTTCCGGGGAGCGCCATGGCATCGATCGCGCCACGCACTTTGGAAACATGCTGCTGGAGATCATCCTTCGCCATCGCAGAGGCCTTTTTCTTGAGGTCTTTGATGATAGCTTCCGACTGGTTCCTAAGATCCCTTTTGATAGTCTCCGCTTCTTGTCTGGTTTTCTCTAAAATCTGATCTTTCTTTTTATAGAAAGCATCCGTTTCTGTCTTGAGTTCGTTCCGTATTTCCTCAGCCTTCTTCAGCTGGGCTTCCACTTCTTCTTTTTCATGCGCGACTTCCCGCGTCTGGCGGTTCAGCCTTGCCATGACTTCTTCCATATTATGAAGCGGAGAGCCTTCTTTCAGCTCTCTGGCACGCGAGAGGACAAAGGCCGGCATGCCAAGTCGCTTGCAGATGCTGAAGGCATTGCTGTTCCCCGCGACGCCGATGATGAGGTGGTAGGTCGGCGTCAGTGTCTCTTCGTCAAATTCTACAAATGCATTCTCGATGCCGCGCGTCTCGTAAGCGAGTTTTTTCATTTCACTGAAATGGGACGTAATGATAGCGGGTACGCCCTGCATCTGCAGATACTCGGTGACGGACTGTGCAAGCGCGGCTCCTTCTACAGGGTCTGTGCCTGAGCCCAGTTCATCGAGAAGCACCAGATCTTCTATCCCCGCATGAGAAAGAAATGCCGTGAGCTGCGTGATGTAGGAAGAAAAGGTCGAAAGATTGTACTGGATGCTCTGCTCGTCACCGATGATGGCATAGATATTTTTATAAATCGGAAGCATCGAGCCCTCAGCCGCCGGTATGAAGAGACCGGACTGATTCATGAGCGATAGAAGCCCCGCTGTTTTGATCGCGATGGTTTTGCCGCCTGCATTCGACCCGGTGATGATGAGGATCTGGAAATCCATCCCCAGCGTCAAGGATATCGGCACCACTTTATCTGCCGGAATGAGCGGGTGACGGGCACGGCGAAGGTCGAGCGCATGGGCGGAGTGGATGGCTTTCACCCCCTGCATGGAGAGAGCCAATTTCGCACGCGCAAAAATAAACTCCAACTCGGTTGCAAGGTGGCAGTTGTTCTTCGTGACCTCCCGTGTCTTCTTCACCTGTTCGGTAAGTGCGCGGAGGATTTCCTGCACTTCCTGCTTTTCCGAAGCTGTGAGTTCGGCGAGGTCGTTATTCAGGCGCACAGAGACCATCGGCTCCATGAAAAGCGTCTGCCCGGTGGATGAACGGTCATGTACGATCCCTTCAAATTTATACCGGTATTCTTCCTTGACCGGTACGACATAGCGACCATTTCTCTGCGTCACGATGGCATCCTGAAAATAGGAGGACTGATCCTTATCCTGAATGATCTGCTGGATCGTCTTGCGGATCCGATTCTTAATCATTTCCTTCTCCGTGCGAATGCGGGAAAGACGCGGGGAGGCGCGGTCACTGACCTCACCATGCTCATCGAAGACCTGATGAATCTTTGCAATCAGCTGTTCCTGCGGGATAATGAGCGAAGCAAGCTCTTCGAGCGCAGGATAGACCAGATGACGCTCGCCTTCGAAATAGTGATGCATCTTCTTATACGTTTCGAGTGTTGCGGCGAGATCAATGAATTCCTTCGCCATCAGTATCATGTCTTTCCCAGCCTTTTCCAGTGTCTCGGTGATGTCATGCGTCTCCCCCAAAGGGGTCGTGATCTCGCGCTCCAGAAGAATCGATGCTTCTTCTGTTTCCGTGAGCTTTTTCTCTATGATCTCCGGCTCCACGGACGGCATGAGCGTCCGTGCCATAGCTTTGGAAAGCTGCGAGGGGGCGAGCTCTGCGAGCTTTTCGCGGATCTTGTCGAACTCCAGTGTTTCCAGTACATCTTGTTTCATTTATAAAACTCCTCTAAAGAAGTGACCACGGGTGACATCGTCTCCCCTGCCTGCTCCGGGGGCCTCTTTCCGGCCGCTCAGTATATCGCAGGCATCTTTACAAAGCGAGAGGATGCTACCTTCATTTCCGCGAACGTCCAGTGTCAGCGCAGCAAGGCCTGCCTTTTTCAATTCATCAAAGTACGGACGCATATCCAGAACATGGCAGTTGGCGATATGCATATGGCACCATTCATCGGTATGGATAGGGAAACGGCGTCCTTCTCCATCCTTCAGGGCAAAGCGCCCCCGCATGCAGTACATAGGGCAGTGCTTTTTATCCTTATCTCCCATCACCGCATTGATCGCGCAGTACTCGGAAATCATCATCTCCGTCCGTCCATAGACATAGGCCCCGAGCGGTATATCCGATCCTTTCGCGATATAACGGATCTGCGGGATCGTCAGCTCCTGCGAAAGGAAACATCCTGAAAAGCCAAGATTTTCGATTTCTTTTTCAGCTTCTCTATTGAAAATATTCATAGACGGTCCTGCCCAGACAGCGAGGCTTTCCTCCCCCTTCACCCATTCGATGGCTCCGGCATATTCCAGCACCACGCCATCAGGAAGGAGCGTCAAAAGCTTTCGCAGCTGCGCCTGCGCTCTGGCCTGATATTTTTCTCGTACCACACGCGGCGTGGGGAAGAGTATCTCTGCCCCCGCCTCATGGCAAAGACGCACCGCCTCCTCATAGTCTTTCCATGAAATCGGCCTATGCGAGAAGGATTCGCCGCCAAAAATCACCTGACGTACACCGGCCGCCAGCGCCTCTTTCAAATGAGAAAGAAGCGTCGTCCTGACCGTCACATGCGCCCCCTCCTCAGAAGGAACCCTCGAAAAAGCAGGCGTCATCTGGGCAGGGAGTGGGCGCGGGATGCCAGCCTCATGTGCCTCTATGCGCTTTTTCCAAAGGGACTCTACCGCCTCCTGCCGCAAATGGTTCAGAATGCTTTTCGGCACCATGCATCCGGCATTGGATACCGATATGTCTGCAAGCGTGAACCATGTATTGCCAAGTCGGCCCATCTGCTTTATGATCTCTTCCTCACTCGTCACACGGGCTTTGGCTTTTTCCATGAGGACATCGGACAGAACTGTCACCGCATGCCCCTTATCATCGGCAGCAGTCAAAGACAGCGCTTCCCCTGGAGTCGCCGACAGGGAGAGATAGAGAGGGATCTTCCCCTCCAGATCCTTCATCGCAAGTGACTTCTTCGGTATTTTCACATTCCAGTAGACATGTGCACGCGCGAGAGGACGCTTTTCGAAAAGAACGCGATATTTCCCCTTTTTCAGAGAAGACAGCCGTTCTACAGGAATAAAGGCGATTGTTCTTTCTTCTGTCTCATAGGAAATACCTGTCACATCCGCAAGACGCCTATCTGCCTCTGTTATAAAGACAAAGGCAGCGCGCCCGATGCTTTCCACGCGTCCTGCCTCGACGCCGTGATTTCCCGGCACGTACTCCGTGATCATAGACGGCCCTGCGGTATCATCCGGATATGCCGTCGTATAGCCGCGGTTAAATTCCTCTTCCAGATCGAGCTTCAACGGCTCGGTATCGATCAGAAGATGCTGCTTCGCTGCATCGATCGCTTTTCGATACGCTGATACGGTATTATAGACGTACTCCGCACTCTTCATGCGACCTTCCACCTTGAGAGAGGACACATGTGCGGCCAAGAGGTCAGGGATCCGAGGAAGCCCCATCATATCCTTGAGGCTTAGGATGTACTTTCCCTTCTCCTTCGCGAGAGGACGGCCCGCATCATCCACCAGCTCATAGGGCATGCGGCAGGGCTGCGCACAGGAGCCGCGGTTTCCACTGCGCCCGCCGATGAAGCTGCTCATGAGACACTGCCCCGAGTAGCACACGCAGAGCGCGCCATGGACAAACACTTCGATTTCCACATCCGTTTGGTCAGTGATTTCCTTGATTTCCGCCAGAGAAAGCTCACGCGAAAGCACCACGCGCTGGAATCCATGATCCCCTAAAAAACGAACGCCATCCAGATTTGAAACCGTCATCTGTGTGCTGGCATGGAGCGGGATGTGCGGAGCGATCTTCCTAGCCATGGAAACAACACCGAAATCCTGCACCAGCAGTCCATCAATCGGGATCGTCCCCAAAAACTGAAGATACTCTGCGAGATCCTGATTCTCCATATCACCGATCAATGTATTCAGTGTCACATACACCGAGGCGCCTTTCCCATGCGCTGTGCGGACGGCCTCTTTCATCTCCTCATCAGAGAAATTGCCCGCAAATTTTCGCGCGCTGAAGCGTTTCCCACCAAGATACACAGCATCCGCGCCTGCATCGAGCGCCGCGATGAGATGCGCCGGAGATCCGGCTGGTGCTAAAAGTTCCATGATATTTCTCCTTTGAAAAGTAACTGGTGACTGGTGACTAGTGACTTGGGAATAGAAATCGCAAAGTCTCCCTTCCCGAGGGAAAGAGGCCTTGTGATAGGCGCAGCATTTCTGCTGAGAGCATTTCACCTCAGTTCTCTCCCCATGAATAAACTCGTCTTATTGTATACTAATAGCCGAATAGTTTCAATGATAAGCAAAAAGGCGGTCAATGACAAGTGTTTTTTCTGCCTAATCCCCCATATCAAAACCGCCAAGTCACAAGTCACAAGCAACCTATTTCACTTCAGCTTCGTAACGGGCAAGAGTGAAGCAAAGATCAGACAGACGATTCAGGTAGCGGATATCTACTTCATGTACCTCTTCCTCTTCGGAAAGACGCCACATGTCACGTTCTGCGCGGCGAACGACAGTGCGTGCCACATCGAGGAAGCTGGCACTCTGGGTATCCCCCGGCACCAAGAAATGATCGAGCGGTGCCAGCTCATCCGTATAGGTATCGATGATCTGTTCCAGCTTCGTCACATGATCCGGCGTGATGTTCGCTTCTTTACCGACGCTCGCTACATCCGCCATCAAAAGCCACAGTTCTTTCTGCAATGCATAGATCGTTTCCTTGACATTATCATGGGTCGCAAAAGCACGCGCCTCGCCCAATACAGAATCCACTTCATCGATGGTGCCATAGGTTTCTACACGCTGACATCCTTTCGATACGCGTTCTCCCGTGTAGAGAGAGGTCTTGCCCTTGTCACCCGTTCTTGTATATACCTTTGCCATTTGAATCCTCCTTATTATTAAATGAGAGAATTATGAAAATACAAGCTTTCCTGATTCCATTATATCGCATGCTGCGGAAGGGTTCAAGGTTCAGAAAAATGCGCCATCAAAGTTTCCTTAGCTCATCTTAATAAAAAGAGCGGCTGATACATCAGCTGCTCTTTTGTAGTATTGCTTACATCGCATCATAGATGTCTGCGACGGCATCATATTCATCATCTGTCGGAGGAACGTATTCTGCTTCTCCATTTTCATCGGTATCGATGCGCGCCAGAATGATATCCGGGTCTTCTTCATCATCTTCCGATGTCGGAATGGAGACTAGGACGGCGAATTCTTTTCCCTGGAAAGGAATGACCACGTCCTGTGCATAATCTCTTTCATCACCATCCGGACCGGTAATGGTGATAATGATCGCTTCTTCTTTTTTCTCTGCCATGGGCTTATCCTCTGTTTTTAAAAGCCAGGTGCTGGAGATAGCCCTCCAGGATCACCACGGCGGCCATTTTATCGATGACTTTTTTTCGCTTCTTGCGGCTGACATCCGCGGCAATGAGCTGCTTCTGCGCCACCACCGTCGTCAGACGTTCATCCCAGAAGTGATAAGGAATATCGGGGAACGCAGCCGCGAGCTCAGCGGCGAATTCCTCTGTCCGCTCAGCACGCATGCCTTTCGTACCATTCATATTGAGCGGCATGCCAAGGACAAATTCCTCGACCTTGTATTCATCCGTCAGCTGACGAAGCCGTGCAAAATCTTTTTCCCTCGTCGTATGACGGATGGTTTCCAGTCCCTGCGCCGTCCAGCCGAAAAGATCACTCACCGCGACGCCGATGGTCTGAGATCCTACATCAAGACTCATAATCCGCATATCAGAGTCCTTTGTGCTTGACATAGAAACGAACCAGTTCTTCCACCAGTTCATCTCTTTCGATGCCGGAAATCAGACGCCTTGCATCATGACGGCTGGTGATATAGGTCGGTTCGCCAGAAACCAGGTATCCCACCAGCTGCACGGTCGGATTGTGTCCGGCTTCTTTCAAAGCACTGTACACTTCCTGCAGGATCATGGCAGCCTGGCGATTCTCACCTTCATCGACGTTCGTATTGAATAAAATCGTTTCATCAGAAACTGACATGGGTATACCTCCTTTGACAGTTCAGCACACGAGAAATGAGGAAGAAAAAGGTTTAACGGGTTCAATGGATTCTCCGCTTGGGGTGGGTACTGTATTCGCGCTCACGCTTAAGGAAACGCTGATTAAAATTCGACAGCGCTTTCCTTATGTATTGCGCCGCACGTTTGCATCCGAAGAACCTATAGAACCCAGTTGCACCTGTTTCGTTATGAAACAAACGGAAACTCCATCAACCTGAGCCCGATTTATTTTATCATTTCTGCGATAGCTTTCACGCCTTCAGCGATGGATTCATTGATCTTGGACGGATCCTTGCCGCCTGCCTGTGCGACAGCCGGCTTGCCACCGCCACCGCCGCAGCAGATCTTAGCAGCTTTGGAAATGACTTTGCCCATATGGACACCCGCCTTGATGGCTTCTGGAGAAGCCATACCGACGAGGTTTACTTTATCTCCGCAGACTGCGCCGAGCAGGAAGCATCCGCCAGAGAGCTTTGCTTTCGCTACGTCAGCTGCTTTTCTGAGTTCATCCATATTTCCTGCATGAACGATAGCGCCAAAGAACGGGATGCCATTCTTTTCCTGTACATCTTTCATCAGATCGCCCAGTTCATTCTTGGCCTGCTGCTGTTTCAGGCTGTCGAGCTCACGCTCCAGCTCTTTCATCTGTGCCAGCGTCTTTTCGATCTTCTCAGCCAGCTGTTCCGGTTTGCCTTTCAAGAGGGCGGCAGCCTCACGGAGGAGCGCTCTATCCTTCTTCATGTCTTCATAGGCTGCTTTGCCGGTGACGGCTTCGATACGGCGAATGCCAGAGCCGATGCCGCCTTCGGAAAGCAGACGGAAGGAGCCGATTTCTCCGACATTCTTCACATGGCTGCCACCGCAGAGTTCCTTGCTGTAGCCGGGAATGCTGACGACACGGACAACATCACCATATTTTTCACCAAACAGTGCCATAGCACCGGATTTCTTCGCTTCTTCGATCGGCATTTCACAGATATCGACAGGTGTCGCTTTAAGGATTTCTTCATTAACGATCTGTTCGACGGCAGCAAGCTGCTTCTCAGAAAGCGGTTCCGGCCAGGTGAAGTCGAAGCGAAGACGATCTGGAAGGACAAGAGAGCCGGCCTGATTGACCTGATCGCCAAGTACGCGGCGGAGTGCGGCCTGCAGCATGTGTGTGCCCGTATGGTTTCTCGCGATGTCTTCTCTTCTGACGCGGTCGACAGTGGCAGTGACCGTTTCCCCTTCGCGGATGATGCCTTCAGAAACGGTACCGATGACATAGACGATACCATCTGGCAGCTTCTTCGTATCTTCGACCTGAATGATCCCCTCTTCGCCGACGATGGTGCCGGAATCCCCGACCTGTCCACCGCCTTCTGCATGGAACGAGTTATTCTGAAGGACTACGGTGACTTCGGTGCCGTCTGCGGCAGAAACGATTTCCTTGCCATCCTGCCCAAGAAGGAGCAGTGTCGTTTTTCCATCTTTGTCTTCGGTGGTGAGCGCTTTCGCATCCAGCTTTGTGGTATCCGGCGTAGCGACTTTCGCAGAGACTTTCGCACGCGCGGCTCTTGCTCTTTCCTTCTGCTCGGCCATAGCCGCTTCGAAGCCTTTCTCATCGATGGTGACGCCCTGTTCCTTGGCGATTTCATCAGTCAGTTCCCACGGGAAACCATAGGTATCATAGAGCTTGAAAACCTGATCGCCGGAAAGGATGGTCTGCTGCTTTTTCTTCGTATCTTCCAGCATTTCAGACAGCAGGTCGCAGCCTGCATTCAGCGTGGTATGGAAGCGTTCTTCTTCGACGCCGGCAACTTTCTTGATGAAAGCCTGCTTGTCAACGAGTTCCGGATAGGCCGGCTTCATCATCTGGATGACGACATCGATCATCTGCCCCATGAAGGCATCCTGAATGCCGAGAAGCTTACCGAAACGAACGGCACGGCGCAACACGCGGCGGAGGACATAGCCTCTGCCTTCATTCGACGGAAGGATGCCGTCAGCGATCATATTCGTGATGGCACGCGCATGGTCGGAAATGACTTTCAGTGCCACATCGCCCTCGGCGCTCTGTCCGTAAGATACGCCGGAGAGCTTCGAAGCTTCTTCAATGATCGGGAAAAACAGGTCGGTTTCGAAGTTGTTCTTTTTCTTCTGAAGAACAGCAGCCAGACGTTCCAGACCTGCGCCGGTATCGATGTTCTTCTTGGCAAGCGGCAGATAGGAGCCATCCTTCTGACGGTCGAACTGGGAGAATACAAGGTTCCAGATTTCAAGGAAACGATCTCCGTCTCCGCCCATCTGGTTTTCCGGATCCGTGCCGAATTCTTCGCCCTGATCAAAGAAAATTTCAGAGTCCGGGCCGCATGGGCCTTCCCCGATTTCCCAGAAGTTATCGGAAAGCGGATAGATGTGGTTTTCCGGCAGACCGATCATATTGTGCCAGTAATCATGCGCTTCATTGTCGTCAGGATAAATGGTAACGTAGAGGCGGGACTGATCGAGCTTCAGGACTTCGGTCAGGAATTCCCATGCCCAGGAAATCGCTTCCTTCTTGAAATAATCGCCGAAGGAAAAATTCCCCAGCATTTCGAAGAAAGTATGGTGGCGGGCGGTACGGCCCACGTTTTCAATATCTCCAGTACGGATACATTTCTGGCTGGTCGTCACTCTGTGTTTCGGTGGTTCTACCTTGCCGGTGAAGTACGGCTTCAGTGGCGCCATGCCGGCACCGATCAGGAGAAGGCTGGGGTCATCCTTTGGAATCAAGGAGAAACTCTTCAGTCTCAGATGGTCTTTTTTATTTTCAAAAAACGAAAGATAATTTTCGCGAATGTCATTGCCTTTCATGATAAACCCCCTTAGTGATTCTTAAAGTATTTCTACATTATACTTGACTTGGGCAAGGCATGCAAATATTTTTAAGAAACAGGATTAACCCATGGGGGATGCTGCCCTTGGATTGCGAATAAAAGGCTCGCTTGAATGAGAAATCAGAAATGCGAAATGGTAGAGCGGTGGATAAGGATATAGAAGCGCCGCAGAGTATATCGTGACGATACCATGAGCTGACATTCGGTCACCAGTCACTTGAGGTACCTAATCCCTTTTCCCCTTCGAACCTCTTGAACCTATAGAGCCCGCTGCCCCTCTTCCCCATCAAAAAACCGCAGCTCTGCTGCGGCTTTCGTATTCCTTATTTCTGAAGCAGTCCGTTGATGGCGATACTCGGACGGCCATTTCTCATCTCTATGTCCGCATCGACATCGAAGACTTCCGCAATGGCTTCATGCGTCATGACTTCCATCGGTGGTCCCGAGCGTTCGATGACACCATTTTCAAGGACGAGAAGGTCTGTCGAATAGCGGATAGCCTGATTGATTTCATGCAGAACCATGACGACGGTCAGATTTTCTTCACAATTCAGTTTCGAGACAAGCTCCATGACCTCGAGCTGGTGACAGATATCAAGGTATGTAGTCGGTTCATCCAAGATCAGGATCTTCGGCTCCTGTGCGAGTGCCATCGCGATCCACACGCGCTGTCGTTCGCCGCCGGAAAGGCTCGCTGCCAGGCGATCTTTCAGATGAAGCGTATTCGTCTTCCTCATGACCTCTTCCACGACTTCTCTGTCATGGATGGAAACGCCCGACCACCAGTGCTGGTACGGGTATCGTCCGCAGGAGACGAGCTCCTCCGCAGTCATATCCTTCGGGATCTCATGAAACTGCGGCAGGAAGGCAACGACGCGCGAGAGCTCGTCCGCTTTGTAAGCACCAAGGGGTTTCCCCGCGATTTCCACGCTCCCTTTGTCCGGCTTGAGATTCCCTGTCACTGCTTTCAGGAGCGTTGATTTCCCGCAGCCATTCCGTCCAAGGAAGGTGACGATGCTGCCCTTTCTGATGAGGCCGCTCGCCCCCTTCAGTACCTTATGATCGCCGAAGGTCACATGGATGTCAGAAATTTGGATTGCAATATCACCCATCATGCGCTCCTCCTTAACAGATACAGGAAAAATGGAGCACCAAGAAAGGCCATGATGATGCCCGCAGGGATCTCTATCGGTGAGAAGAGGACACGTCCGAGCGTATCGCAGAAGACGAGTACCCCCGCTCCCAGAATAGCGGAGCCGGGTACGACATACTTATAGTCCGTCCCGACGATCAGGCGGACAATATGAGGCACAACAAGGCCGACAAAACCGATGAGCCCCGCGATGCTGACCGCACCGGCAGCAAGAAGCGCTGCGACGGCCGTCATTGTGAAGCGGACTTTCTCGACAGGAAGACCGAGCCCGCGCGCCGTCTCATCGCCAAGAGAAAGAATGGTGAGCGCCTTGCATCCGCAGATGGCAAAGACAAGCCCTAAGATCGTGTACGGGAAAAGAGACTCTACCTGCGGCCAGCTGCGTGCGGAAAGACCGCCGACCATCCAGAGAAGCGCCCCCTGTACTTTATCCGAGTAGAAGACGAGCAGCGCCGAGATCCCGCTCCCCAGAAATGCGCTGACGGCAACGCCTGCCAGAATGATACGGCTTGGTCGGATACCATTCTTCCACGCAAGGGCATACACCGCCGCCGCAGAAAGCATCGCACCGATGAAAGCCACAGGCGTCAGCAGAAGAGATGCCTCCGGCATGAAAATCAGCATAATGACCCCGGCAAGGCCTGCACCAGAAGAAACACCTACGATGCCCGGATCCGCCAGCGGATTCTTCATCACCGCCTGCAGGATCGCGCCCGATACGGCAAGATTCGCCCCGACAAGCGCCCCTACGATATTTCGCGGAAACCGGATATTCCAGATGACCATCTCATCGGTCGTCTGGACATTTCCCATGAGCGTATGAAGAATCACACCGAAAGAAATATCTGCCGATCCGAAAAGAAGGCTTGCAATCATGGCAAAGACAGTGAATGCGGCAAAGCAGCCAATGATCGCTACGCGCAGCGCCTTGCTCTTCCCTGTCTCATATTCGCCTTTTTTACTCATCGTTCCTCCTCATAGAACCATATGATAAAACTCACTATGCTTTATTATACCACGATAGTCTTCTCATTTTTCAGATTTCAAAGTATTTTTAATTCAGTAAAAAGGTTATGACAAAACCTTGTATAAAAAGTTTGAAAGCAGGAGTCAGGGATGAGTGGTTAGTGACTGAAATTTCACTTTCAGGCATCGCCCTATTTATACTCCGCGGCATTTCTATTTTCTTATGCGCCGCACCACAATTTCCCATTTCTCATTTCTAAGTTCTCATTCAAGGGAAGCTTTCAAACGTAATCATGGCAGCGCACCCCATGGGCTAACCCTTGTGAAAATCTGTTTCCGTGCCTGCCTTGACATTTTTTTACGGTTCTCGGCATGTCACTCCTTCTGCGGAAGGGGAATGAACGAACCTTAATCGACCTTTTCCATCTTCACGCGGAATGCGATCTTTCTTGCGGTCGTCATGCCGTCGAAGTGAATGGTATAGGACTGCTCGGCTTCCTCTACCTCTTCCACGGTGCCTTCACCAAAGACGCGATGGCGGATACGATCGCCTCTTTCGAATCGAATCCCAGAAGACGCATCCTCCCGCAGGCCTTCTTCCATGCGCTCGATATAGGAGAGACTTTCTGCTTTGTATTCGTCTGTCAGCGGCGGATCGAAATAAAGAGTGTCTGGCTCGATATCGAAAATAAATCGGGACGGATAGCGGTGCGCGCCATCGATCCCCCAGCCGCCCGCTTCTGAGAGATAGAGTCCTTTCCTGGCGCGCGTCAGGGCAACAAAAGCGAGGCGGCGCTCTTCTTCCATCGCCTGGCGGGTGCGCGTCTTCCTTGATGGAAAAATGCCTTCATTCATACCGCAGAGAAAGACGTAAGGAAATTCCAGCCCTTTCGCCGTATGAATGGTCATGAGCTTCACCTTGTCTTCCGAAAGCGATGTGTCCAGATTGGAGAAAAGGGCTGCATGCGCGAGATAGTCTGCGATGCCCGTCTCTTCGCCGGCAGTCATTTCATACTCGGAGACGGACTGCTTGAGTTCCGCGAGATTATCCAGACGCTCCTGGCTCCCCACGGTACGCATCATTTCCTCATAACCGCTCTCATCCAGTATGGCAGAAAGGATTTCTGAAACAGGCCGCCCTTCCCTGTCTTTGGAAAAAGTTTCGATGAGCTCTACGAAATCAGAAGCCCTAGTCCCTTTGAAGATCGGATCATCCATGTGCGATGTGAGCGCTTCATAGAGAGTGATCCCCTGCTCCCGGGCAATCGTTTCCAAAAACTGCATACGCTTAGGGCCCATATTTCGTTTCGGGACATTCACGATGCGCCGGAAAGCCATATCATCCTTGTATGCAAGCATACGCAGGTAGCAGAGGGCATCCTTAATCTCCATCCGCGAGAAAAACTGCGTCCCACTGTACATGGTATAGGGGATCTTTTCTTTGAGAAGTGCTTCCTCAAGATTCCTTGTCACGTAGTGAGCCCGATAAAGAAGCGTCATGTCCTTGTAGGAAATGTGGTGGTCATGAAGCATATGTATTTCTTCGCAGATCCGTCGGGCTTCATCCTCTGCTGTTTTCAAATGGAAACAGGTCACCTTCTGCCCACTCGGTTGATGAGCGATGAGATCCTTCGTCATGCGATTCTGATTCTTGGAAATCAGCGAATTAGCCGCTGCAAGGATTTCCGGCGTCGATCGGTAGTTGTCATTCATCACGATCGTCTTCACATCGGGAAAATGCTTGTCAAAGTCCAGGAGAAAGCGGATATTCGCCCCACGCCAAGTGTAAATCGTCTGATCCGGATCACCCACGACGAAAAGATTCTTGTGATAGCCAGCCAGCACACGCATCAGCTCATACTGGAGTGGGTCGATATCCTGAAACTCATCCACCATGATGTACTCGAGACGTGACTGCCACTTCCGGCATATGTCTTCGTGCTCTTCAAAAATATAGAGCGTGAACTTGATGAGGTCATTGTAGTCGAGGGCGAAGCATTTTTTCTCCTGATAAAGGTATCCGTAGAAAATGATGTCTTCCACATTGGTCGCCTTGTGGTATTTTTCGTAGAGTGTGGAAATCGGCATCGCGATCATATCCCGATAGTACTCTGGCTCAAAGACGCACTTTTTCATCTCGATCATATCGCGCGCTTTGGAGAATGGCATATCCCGCAGTGTCAGCTCCATTTCCTCATACACCATCGAGAGCATATCATCAATGTCCGCATTGTCGATCACCATGAAGCTTTTCGGGTACGAAACAGCATAGCTGTCTTCCTGCAGGACTGACACGCAGAAAGAGTGGAAGGTGGAAATATAGCCCGTATCTTCATCTCCTGTCAGCTGATGGATACGCATCGCCATTTCCCGCGCGGCTTTATTCGTAAATGTCGCGCAAAGAATATGCCCGGGAAGGATGCCGAGCTCATTCACAAGGTACGCAAAGCGATGCGTCAAAGCGCGCGTTTTTCCGCTCCCTGCACCTGCGATCACACGCACCACACCCTCTGTCGTCGTCACAGCTTCTTTCTGCCTATCATTGAGCCCTGCCAGTACATCCTGCATCGTTTTTCCCTCCCTGCGAATGATTTCCTCTATTGTAACATATAGGGGGAACGGTGGATTGAAGAGCAGGAATTCTGCTTTTCCCCGCAATCAAAAAACGCGGATGACATCCTTTTTGAATGTCATCCGCGTTTCTTGATTCATTTCTTTCTGACTTCCGTCCGATGAAGCTCACTGCCGTCAGGAAGGTAGCCGGTCAGGATGAGCGCATCCTCGCTAGCCTCAAGGACCATATAATTGTCTATTTCCGGCTGCGGCGCCGTGTATTCATCGAGCCAATGCTCTTTCCAAAGCCCCGGATAACGCACATTGCCGGAAAGTCCAAGGATCACATACGCCGGTCCCTTTGGATTTCTCTTAAAATCATATACATGACCGCGATCACGATAGGTATGAAGATGGGCGGAAAGTACCAGATCCACGCCTGTCTCATCGAAGATCGGCATGAAGGTCTCCCCTTCTTCGGAGAAGCCCTCCTGACGCACCGGCCGCAAAGGATCGGCGAAGCCGTACTGGAAAGGATCCTTGTGCATCAGGACCACTTTCCATTTCTTTTTCGATTGCAGGATATCCTTTTTCGCCCAGACCTTTTCTTTTTCGTAGAGATCCGGTATCCATTCTTTTTCTTCATAGAGCGATGTATCGAGTACCGTGAAATGAACATCGCCCCAGTCGAAAGAGTAGTAGTGATTCGAAAGCGATCTGTCTCCATTCTCAGGCACGTTGAAATGCGATGTATACCGCTCCGGGAGCATCATCTTCCAGTCGAGCGTGTACGCCTCGTGATTTCCTAGCGCCGGCGCGAGAGGAATATCCGAAATGGTCGGCTCAACCGATTTCAGCCAGGTCTGCCACTGGTACTCATCCTCACCATTGTCGACAATATCCCCAAGGTCGACGAAGAAATCCGCATCCTTGTTCCGTGCCATCGCACCTTTGAATAACTTCTCCCAGTCCGCATAATCCGAGCTCTGTGAATCAGAAACAATGACCGCCTTGAAAGATTTGCCGTCGTCGGTCTTCAGCGGATACCACTCACCGACCGTATCTCCCGTGCGCGTGCGGTACTCATAGTCTGTACCCTTTGCCAGATTCGTAAGGCGCGCCGTGTAGAGATAGCTGTCGGAGACGCCGTTATTCCCTTTGTATGCTTTCGACGTGGCTTTCTCGGAGAAAATCCTATCGCTTCCTTTCACGCGATACTCCAGCGTGCAGTCTTTCTCTGTCTTTAGCTGCCACATGATCGTGCGCCCTTTCGTATTATCGGCTGCCACGATCTGGCGCAGAGCCTGCGCCTGCATCGTCTGAATCACCGGAGAAGAAGCGGAAGAGGCTCCCTTCCCCGTGCTTCCCCCGCAGGCAGAAACTGCTAGTGCCGAAAGCGCAAGTGCTATTCCAAGGCATATTTTCCAGTATATCATGGTTTTATAGTTCCTTCCTTCAGGAATCCTTGTTTCCCTGTTTTTCCTTTAGTATACAGAGAACCGCTCTTCATCGCAAATACCTATCTTTTATCTATACCTATGCGCGAAAAGCATGGATGATCCACCTCCACGCCATCAAAAGAAACGCGGATCGTATGTCAAAATGTCCATAGTTTCCCTTTCTGCGGGCAGCAGAGCGACTGAGCGCATACAAAAACCGCCCTGCCGGATACATGGCAGGACGGTTTGTATGCGTTTATCAAAAGAGCAGAGTCAGCGGCTTTACGCTTTGGCTGCCGCTTCCATAGCTGCTTTGGCAGCTTTAATGGTCTTTTCGATATCTTCGTCGCTATGGGCATAGGACATGAATAGTGTCTCGAAAGGAGACGGAGCCAGATAGATATGCTGATCAAGCATGGAGAGGAACCATGCTTTGAACTGGGCCGCATTCGCCTCACAGGCATCCGGGTAGTTCAGCACTTCTTTTTCAGAGAAGAAAATGCCAAACATGGAGCCGGACTGGTGGCAGATGAGCGGGACGCCCGCTTTATCAGCCGCCTCTTTCCAACCTTCAAGCAGAGAGGCGGTTTTCTTTTCAAGTATTTCATCAAAATGCGGGATCGCCATCATCTGTTTCAGCGTTTCGATACCGGCCGTGACGGCGAGCGGATTTCCGGAAAGCGTGCCCGCCTGATAGACAGAGCCATCCGGAGCGATGCAGTTCATGATTTCTCTCTTTCCGCCGTAAGCCGCTGCAGGGAGGCCGCCGCCGATGATCTTACCAAGGCAAGTCATATCCGGACGGATATGGTAGCGCGCCTGCGCCCCGTGGAAAGAGGTGCGGAAGCCGCACATAACTTCATCAAAAATGAGGACGGTGCCATGCTTTTCCGTTTCTGCGCGGAGCGTTTCAAGGAAACCATCGACAGGAGGCACGCAGCACATATTGCCTGCGACAGGCTCTACGATAACGGCTGCAATCTCGTCCCCCTGTTCATCCATCAGCTTTTTGAATGCATCGATGTCATTATAAGGAGAAACCAAGGTATCCTTTGCGGTGCCTTTCGTGACACCCGCACTGTCCGGACTGCCAAAAGTCGCTGCGCCCGAGCCCGCCTTGACGAGAAGGCTGTCGCCGTGTCCATGGTAGCAGCCTTCGAATTTCAGGATCTTGTCACGACCGGTGTAGCCTCTCGCAGCACGAAGTGCGCTCATCGTCGCTTCGGTACCGGAGTTCACCATACGGAGCTTTTCGATAGAAGGATAGACTTCATGGATCAGTTCTGCGATTTCTGTCTCCATCGGTGTCGGTGCACCGTAAGAGGTGCTTCGCTCTGCCGCTTTCTGAATGGCAGCAATGACAGCGGGATGTGCGTGTCCAAGGACCATCGGTCCCCAGGAGCCTACGTAATCGATATAGGTATTCCCATCGATATCTGTGATGTAAGAGCCTTTCGCCGAAGCAATGAAGGGCGGCGGGCAGCCCATGTGCGGGTAGGAACGGACAGGACTATTGACCCCGCCGGGCATGAATTTCCGCGCTTCTTCAAACGCAGCTTTGGATTTCGTGAGATCGATCATTTCCCTGCTTCCTCCTTCAGCCATTGTGCTACATCAGGCGCATGATAGGAAATGATGATATCGCTGCCGGCACGTTTCATCGAGAGCAGGGACTCCATAACGATTCTCTTTTCGTCGATCCAGCCCTTGGCAGCAGCCGCCTTGACCATGGCGTATTCACCGGATACATTGTAGCAGGCCACCGGACGGTCGATGCGGTCGCGCACCTGACGGACAATATCGAGGTATGCAAGAGCCGGCTTCACCATGATGATGTCAGCGCCCTCTTCCATGTCGAGGTCGACTTCCTTCATCGCTTCGCGACTGTTTGCCGGATCCATCTGGTATCCTCTTCTGTCGCCAAACTGCGGTGCCGAGTCAGCCGCATCGCGGAATGGGCCATAGTAGCCGGATGCATATTTCACAGCATACGACATGATGGATACCTGCGATAGGTCATTCGCATCGAGCGTCTCACGGATCTTCGCGATACGGCCGTCCATCATATCGGACGGTGCGATGATGTCGGCACCGCATTCTGCCTGAGAAAGTGCAACTTTCGCCAGAAGCTCCAGTGTCGGGTCGTTATCGACTTCATGGCCTTTCAGCTGGCCGCAGTGACCGCTTGTCGTGTACTGGCAAAGGCAGACATCCCCCACGATGACCAGATCCGGCACGGCTTCTTTGATGGCGCGAATGGCACGCTGCACCGGGCTCGTCATATCCCAAGCAGAGGAGCCCTTGTCATCTTTATATTCCGGAAGGCCAAAGATTTCTACAGCGGGAATACCGAGCTTGTATACTTCTTCTGCCATCTTGACCGCATTGTCGACGGAGAGATGGTACTGTCCCGGCATACTCGGGATTTCTTCCCTCACATTCGTTCCCGGTACAACAAAGATCGGGTAGATGAAATCATTCAATTCCAGAGAGTTTTCTCTGACCATGCTGCGAATGGCAGCCGTTCTTCTTAAACGACGAGGGCGAAGAGTATTGAGTTTCATGTTTGTCAGACTCCTTTGAATAAGTGATATACCGTCTGCTTCCACAGGCGAATTTGGGAAAAAATGATTCGATCTGATAACGCTTCCATCAGTATTTTTCCGGATTCTTCTCGATCGCTTCCACCAGTCCATCAATGGTATAGACATCAGAAACGATATGCGGCGCAAGGCCGTAGCTTCGGCAGGTATCTGCGGTGATCGGTCCGATGCAGGCGAGCGCGACGCCTTCCAAGAGCTCCTTCTTCCCATCGAGCAGTTTCATGAGATTGTGCACAGTCGACGAGCTTGTGAAAGTGATGATATCGACTTCATGACGTGTCAGAAGAGAAATCAGCTGATCTTTGTATTCCAGATCCGGTGTGGTCATGTATGCTTCAGCGACATCGCAATGTGCGCCCATCGCTTCGATTCCTTCAGGGAGAATATTTCTCGCTTCCTTTGCGCGAGGGAGGAATACGCGCTCGCCTTTCTGCACGTGCTTTTTCATTTCTGTCAGAAGATCTTCCGCCTTGTATTTTTCCGGCACGCAGTCACAGGACAGGCCGTATTTTCTAAGCTCTTTCGCCGTGACAGGTCCGATGGCTGCGAGCTTTGCATGTCCCAGCGCACGGACGTCTTTTCCCTGCTGGAAGAGACGGTCGAAGAAGCAGTTTACCCCATTCTGACTGGTGAAAACGATCCACTGGTAAGAGGAAATCTGTGCGATGCCTTTGTCGAGACCTGCATAGTCATCGGACGGAGCGGAAATGGAAATCGTAGGGATCTCTTCGCAGAGAGCGCCCTTGGCATCGAGTACATGCACGAGCTTCGAAGCCTGGCTGCGGGAACGGGTCACGACGATGCGTTTCCCAAAGAGCGGGCGATTGTCAAACCAGTCCATGGTGCTTCGCAGGTTTACCACATCCCCTACAATGAAAACAGCCGGTGGCTTGATCCCGAGCTTCTTCACATCTTCTGCCGCTTTTTCAAGTGTCGTGGTGTAGGTCTCCTGGTACGGGCGCGTGCCCCAGCGTACAAAGGCTGCCGGGGTCGTACCCGCGCGTCCGTACTTCATCAGCTGGGAGGCAATCATCGCGGTATGGCCTACGCCCATCAGGAAAATCAGCGTATCGACACCGCCAGCCAGCTTATCCCAGTGAATGGAAGACTGGTCTTTCGTCGGGTCTTCATGTCCGGTGATGACGGCAAAGGAGGCTGCCACGCCGCGATGTGTGACAGGAATGCCCGCATAGGCCGGCGCCGCGATGGCACTCGTGATACCGGGTACTTCTTCGAAAGGCACGCCATGTGCGCGGAGCACTTCGATTTCTTCCCCGCCACGTCCGAAGACGAAGGGGTCACCGCCTTTGAGACGGGCCACGATCTTTCCTTCCTCCCCTTTTTCGGCGAGAAGTTCACTGATCTCATGCTGTTTCATGGTGTGACAGCCCGCTTTTTTACCGACATAAATGTATTCGTGTCCGGGCTTCGCATATTTCAAAAGGCGAGGATCCGCCAAGTAATCACCGACGATCACATCGGCTTCTTCGAGGCAGCGCTTGCCCTTCAGCGTCAAAAGTTCCGGATCTCCCGGACCAGCTCCGATCAAATATACTTTCCCTTTTTTCATAGAAATCTCCTCGTTTTCTTTAGTGGGTAGTTCTTGGTTGGATGAGGGGTCAGAAGTGACGGATGACTGAAATACCACAGTCGCTCGCTATATTCGGCGCATGCCCTCGCTCCTATGCAGCCCCTTATCGGGGACGCAGAAGCGCACCTCGCAGGCTCCTCGGATCTTGAACCCTTATTTATATTTTCTGCATTTCCTCAAGCACTTCTCTTCCGCCGGCATCCAAAAGCTCTGCAGCCAGAGCCTTTCCGACAGATACGGCTTCAGAAACAGCAGCCAATCTCTTGCTGCGATAGAGTCTCTTTCCATCGGTGGAAGCGATAAAGGCATGGGCCTCGATGCCGCCATCTTTCGCTACCGCATAGATGCCAGCCGGTACTTTGCAGTCCCCGCCGACTTTGGCAAGGAACGCACGCTCAGCGCTGATGCAGGATGCCACATCGCTGTCATGCAGGAAAGAAATCAAGTCCAGTGTCTCCTTGTCATCTGACCGGGCTTCGACTGCCATGACCCCCTGTCCTGCAGCCGGGATGCTTGTCTCTGTATCAATGAAAGAACAGATGCGCTCGGCAAGACCGAGACGTTTGAGCCCTGCTGCCGCAAGAATGATCGCATCAAAGTCACCTTCATCCAGATGCCGAAGACGGGTCTGCACATTGCCGCGCAGGGATCTGATTTCCAGATCCCTGCGCAGGTGCAGGAGCTGCGCCTGACGCCGGAGGCTCGATGTCCCCACTTTCGCATGGAGCGGAAGATCGTCCAGCGACCGGTATTTGTTCGATACGAAGGCGTCTCTGGGATCTTCTCGCTTCGTGACTGCGGCGATGGTGAGCCCTTTCGGACATTCCGCTGTCATATCCTTCAAAGAGTGGACGGCGATATCCGCCTTCCCTTCGAGCAGGATGACCTCAAGTTCTTTAATGAAAAGTCCTTTTCCTCCGATTTCAACCAGCGGACGATCGAGGATCTGATCTCCTTTCGTACTGACGGGAAAGAGCTCGACAGTGAGCCCCGGATGTGCTTCTTCCAAAGCATGCGCGACGTATTTCGCCTGCCAAAGAGCCAGAAGGCTTTCTCTGGTCGCGATGGTGATTTTATTTTTCAAGTGCCTGCCCCTTTCTAACATCCAGCTTGAAGAGACGGGTCACGGCTGACTTATCCGCATCTTCCCACTTGGTGCCCGCGTGTTCATTGAGATGCATCATAGGTTCGCGAAGGATCTTGCGGACGATCATACGTGTCATGTACTGCAGGACACGTTTATCTTCCTCTGTCAGTCCATCGATCTTGGCAAAAATATGACGCAGCTCGCGCTGACGGATCTCCTCGGCTTTATCCGAAAGAGACACCATGACCGGACGCGTGGACAGATACGTGAAACGGTCCTCGATGGACTCTATCTCTTCCTCGATGATGCCCTTCGCACGCTCTGCCTCCCCTTCGCGGAAACGGATATTGCTCTCGACGATATCCTGCAGATCATCGATATTATAAAGCGTCACATGGCGGATGTCACCGACCGACGGCTCGATGTCGCATGGCACTGCGATATCGATAGCGACCAGCGGACGTGTCTTTCTCTTCATCATGAGGTTTCTGACATCCCATGCTTTTACGATGTACTGAGAGGCTCCGGTCGCTGTCACGATGATATCGACATCTTCGGCATGCTGGAGTGCGCCTTTGAACGGCACTGCCTCGCCGTCAATCTTCTTGGCGAGCTCTTCTGCTTTCTCGACGTGGCGGTTTGTCACGATGACCTTTTTGAGTCCTTTACCCTGCAGGTTCTTCACCAGAAGCTCAGCCGCCTCGCCCGCCCCGAAGACCATGGCGGTGCGATCGACCAAGCCGCCCAGGATCTTCTCCGCAAGTTTCACCGCTGCATAGCTGACAGATACCGCGCTGTAGGAAATCTGCGTCTCCGTCCGCACGCGCTTTCCCGTGCGGATGGCACGGTGAAAGAGTGTATTCAGGATGGTGCGGGTCGCTTTTTCTTCGAGCGCCATCGTGTACGCCGTCTTGATCTGATTCAGGATCTGGCTCTCTCCGATGACCATGGAGTCCAGACCGGAGACCACTTCGAAAAGATGGCGGATGCAGGCTTCCCCTTCGAAATAGAAGAAATATTCATCCTTCGCTTCACTGTTTCCCGAGAGCGCCAAAAAGAAATCGTACAGCGTTTTCTTCGCTGTCTCATCCTTGAGTACCGCATAGATCTCAGTGCGGTTACAGGTGGAAAGCACGACGGCCTCCTCGATCCCTTCCTGTTCATCCAGATGAATCAGCCCGCTTCTCGCACTGTCTGGCGAAATCGCGAACTGCTCACGAATATCTACCGGGACTGTCTTATGATTCAGCCCCAAAACGACCAACTGCATGACGTACACACTCCTCTGCTTCGTCTAATTTTCCCTGCATCACCAGATGCATAATATCTTCAGTAAAAACAGCTCTCCAGAAGGCTTCCCTGGCCTCGCTGGTGCTGATCCTTTCTTTCATTTCCACTCTCATCTTTCCCACCCGGTCCAGCCACAGGCCAAAGCCCTCGGGGATTTTCGCGGAAAGCCACTCTTTCATGTACCTCGCCATCGCAGGCGAGCGGCCATTCGTAGAAACGGTGATCTGGATCCCTCCCGCATCAAAAGCAGCCGGCAGTGAGCAATTCCCCAGCGGAGGAAAATCTGCAGCATTATAAAGGAAATGGCTCCTCTTCGATGCCTGATGCACCGCCTCTGCCACTTCCCTCACGCCACAGGCCGTCACCACCAGCCCATAAAGAGAAAGATCGTCACCACGGAAAAGGTGCTTTTCCCAATGCACCTTTTCTGCTTCTGCAAGCGCCGCGATGTCAGAAACGACTTCCGGCGCAAGGATTGTCACGTCTGCTCCCTCTGCGATTAACTTTTTCACCTTTCTAAGAGCTACATGGCCGCCGCCGATGACCAGCGCGCGAAGGCCCTCCGCTTTGAGATTCACAGGATACAAAAATACTCTCCTCGCAATACTAAATAAGCACCGGCTCCCGTTTGCTCTGATTCATAAAAATGATGACAAATGACCGGATACCAGTGCTTTAAATTATACAGCAAAAAGATAACAGTCACAATAAAACAAGCCCATTAGAATCTAAAGCTTGTTTTATTGTGCTTTATTATACTATATTTGCCTTCACCTTCATTTTTGATTACACAATATTAGAAAACCGTTCTACTGCTTTGGCGAATCGAGCGATCGTCTCTTCTGCATCACCGTGCTCGATACCGTCTCGCACACAGTGCTGGAGATGCCCTTCAAGAATGATCTGCCCCACCTTGTGCAAAGCAGACTTTGCCGCATTCACCTGAGTGATGACATCCTCACAGGGAATATCTTCTTCAATCATACGATCGATTGCCTGCACCTGACCGATGATTTTTCTAAGACGGCGATGCAGATTTTCTTCATCCATACATTGTTTCATTTGTTTTACCTCATATATGATAAGTAGCTAGTGACTTATGACTAGGAGACTCTCTCGTATCGTCATCTCGAGCAGCGCTTTCATTCAGGGTCAAAGGCGGCACATCCTACGGACCACCCCTCTCATTTCCCCAATACCATACTTTTCACCGGTTCAAAGCTCTTTCTATGAATCGGCGTAATGCCCAAGGTCTTTAGCGCTGCGATATGCTCTGCGGTGCCATAGCCTTTATTTTGAGCAAAACCATAGCCCAGATACTGCCTGTCATACTCATCCATCAGGTGATCACGATACACCTTTGCTACGATGGAAGCTGCAGCGACGGAGGCGCTCTTCGCATCTCCGTGGATCAAGGATTCCGTCGGACAGTGGAAATGAAGCGGCATCGCATCGACAATGACTGCCTCCGGCCTGACAGTCAGATTCTTCACGGCCTGATACATCGCCATCATCGTCGCCTCATAGATATTGACTGCGTCGATTTCCTCCGGCGGAAGACTGACGACAGAGACGTCCACCGCGCTCTCATAAATTTTCGCCGCGATTTCTTCACGGTGTTTAGGCGTGACCTTCTTCGAGTCATTGAGTCCCGCGCAGAACCAGTGCGGAGGAAGAATGACTGCCGCGACCGTCACAGGGCCGGCAAGCGGTCCCCTGCCCACCTCATCGATCCCGACGATATGTGTCAGTCCTTCCTGATAGAAACGGCTCTCCACGTCATACATGGACTCCACGCGGAGACGCTCCCTGCTTTCACGCTCAAGACGCTTCATGTAGGAGCCTACAAGGGTCTTCACGCCCTTTCGCTCATCAGAAAGGATCTCCTGCAAAAGCTCTTCTTCGACATCGTCCTGCGAAAGGATGGTACGGATTTCAGAAATGGTCATAGTGCCTCACATGATTTTGTACTACGATAGAGAAAAACAGCCGCCAAAATGGGCTGGCATATTCAGAAGGTCCTGCAGGTTCTGCGGGAAAAGTGCAGCGCAAAATAAGAATACATCGCCGTGGAATTTTTCATCGATAAAACACATTTTCCCCAAAATAGAAACCGCAGTGAACCATCGGAGCCTTCTTCCTTCCATTATTTTTCCGGAAGCGGATCCAGCGTCAGCTTTCCGAGCTTTCCGCTTCGGAAATCACGGAGGACCACCATTTCTGCACGATCATAGTCGATGGCCCCGCCGGGAAGAAGGCAGCCTCTTCTCCTTCCGGCCGCCTCCAGAAGCAGCTGCGGATCCTGATGGACATCTTCGATATTGTACTTTTCCTGCAAAACCCAAGGTGCCGTTTCAGCCAGAGAAGCGAGCAACTCCGGGACAACTTCATCGGCATTGAATACATCGCCTGCAATCGCACCTGTTGCCGCCAGCCTGAGCGCTGCAACCTGATCATCAAATTTCGGCCAAAGTACCCCCGGTGTATCCAGCAGGTCAAGCCCTTCAGAGAGGCGCACCCACTGTTTGCCCCGAGTATGCCCCGGGGTATTTGCCGTACGTGTCGCTGCCGTTCCAGCAAGAAAATTGATCAGTGTAGATTTCCCCACGTTCGGGATACCGAGGATCATGAGACGTACCGAGCGGCTCTTGATGCCGCGTTTCCGCCACTTCGCCAGCATCGGCTCTGCCGTCTCACGGATCAGTGCCAGCAGCTTCTTCTTATTCTTACTGTTCCCGACGCTCATGGGTACGACAGGGATATTTTTCTTCTGATAGTAGGAAATCCACCGGTCCGTCGCTTTCGGATCCGCCAGATCCGCTTTATTCAGTATGACGATCCGAGGCTTTCCCTGCACCAGCTCTTCCACCATGGGGTTCGCACTCGACATCGGAATGCGGGCGTCCAAGAGTTCAGCTACGACATCCACTGCCTTTAGATGACTTTCGATCATCCGCTTCGTCTTGGTCATATGACCGGGGAACCATTGAATTAACATACGCACCTCCCGGATACCATACAGGGTATCCTGATAATGGTTCTATTTTAACATAAACGGGAAGTTTGGGAAACGCTGATTCCATCGTGATCCGATTTACTCCCGTAAAAAACGGCTCAGGAAAAGACTGATGCATCACCGAATCAGACTTTTCCTGAGCCGCCGCCTTTTCATCTTTTATTTCATAGGATTCATGGCCTTTTCTACCGCTTCATCCACATCGCGCCCGATATCCACGACACTTCGAAGCGCCCCTTCTTTCACGCACGGAATACGCTCCCAGCCGTACAAGCGTACCAGTGCCTGATAGGCATCATGGCATTTCCTGAGGTAGTCCAAATGCTGCTCATGGATATCCATCGAGCCGCCCTCGGCAGCTCTCGCCTTTACCAGCGCTTCAGATATCCCAAGAGGGATATCTAAAAGGATGACCAGATCCGGGCGCGGGAGCTCCAGCTCTTCGTACTCTGTCTTTTCCAGCCAAGAAAGGAACTGCATCCGCTCTTCCTCGTCATCATACTTTGTCATCTGATGGACCATATTGCTTGTGGTGTAGCGATCGGCAATAATGATGCCGCCTTTCTCATAGAAATCCTTCCACTTCATGCGATAAGAGGCGAAACGATCGACCGCATAGAAAAGAGAAGCGGCATATGGATTCACATCGCCGGGATCCGATCCGAAGTCTCCCTTGAGATACATTTTCACAAGAGCGGATGAGTCGCTCTCGTAGTCAGGAAAGGAAATGTGCATGACATCCTTCCCGACTTCTCTCAGTTTCTTTTCCAAAAGGGCAGACTGGGTCGCCTTCCCGCTGCCGTCAATGCCTTCTAATACAATCAATGTACCATGTGTCATAGTGATATCCTTTATTATTTGGTTATAGTAATCAGGAATCGGGATTAGGAGTGACTGGTGATTAAGGAAACACTGATTAAATCGTTGTCTGATTTCATTCTTGGATTTTTATGCAGAGCAAGAAATCATCTGACGCGAATAGCGAGCTATGTAAGGAAGATGATGACGAAACTATGTATAAAAATCCATATGAAATCCGACTCTGCGATTGAATCAGCGTTTCCTTAAATACCACCATCGTCCATCGCCATTATCTATACTCCGCGGCGCTTCTGATTGTTATTCGCCGCCCTACCATTTCTAATTCCTCATTCGAGCGGAGCTTTCACCCGCAATCAAAGGATGGCACGCCCCAAGGGCTACACCTATTCCCCATTTCCCCGCGAAAAAAACAACAGCCCACGGCTGTTGCTTTTCATTCGCTATTCCTATTTCTTCTTTTTCGGGTTGAACGCATTCATCGCGTGATCGACACCGTGCACCAAGGCATCCTCGATGGAGTCAGCCGTATAGACTTTGGCAGTCTCGATGAGTTCTACATCCTCCCCGTAAGGGCGCTGCAGGACATGCTCGATGACGGTGTGCCCGTCCTTCGGATGGCCTACACCGATACGGAAGCGATTGAATGCCTCACTCCCAAGGCAGGCAATGAGGGACTTGATCCCATTATGCCCGCCTGCCGATCCCTTCTTACGGATGCGCGTCTTTCCCGGCGGCAGGTCAAGGTCATCGCAGACGATGAAAATATCATCCAGATCTACCTTGTAGTACTTCGCGATCGCTCCGACGGCTTCGCCGGAAAGGTTCATATACGTCAGCGGCTTCACAAGAAGGACTTTTTCCCCGCCCACGATGACGGTGGCAATGTCGGCTTTCATATCCTTCTTCCAGCCGGCGACCTTCCAGCGATCTGCCAGAATGTCGATCACATCGAAGCCCATGTTATGCCGCGTGTGCTCATATTCCTTTCCCGGATTTCCCAGGCCTGCAATGATTTTCATTATTTATCAAAGAGGGAGCTGACAGAAGCATCGTGGAAAATACGAAGGATAGCTTCGCCAAGGAGCGGAGCGATGGAGAGCTGGGTCAGCTTGCTGCCAAGGCCTTCCACCTTTTCTTTTTCGACCGGCAGAGAATTGGTGACGATCAGTTCCTTGATATTGGATTTGCTGATTCTTTCCGTAGCCGGATCCGTCAGTACCGGATGGCAGACAGCTGCATAGACATCTCTTGCGCCGGCTTCTGCGAGGGCTTTCGCGCCTTCGCACAGAGAGCCTGCGGTATCTACGATATCATCGACGACAAAGCAGTTTCTGTCTTTCACATCACCGATGATATTCATGACTTTCGCAACGCCCGGTTCCGGACGGCGTTTTTCAATGATGGCGATCGGAGCGCCGACACGGTCAGCCAGCTCTCTTGCACGGGTGACACCGCCGAGGTCTGGAGAAACGATGGTGAGGTTTTCCAGATTCTTGGATTTTACATAGTCTGCGAGCAGAGATGCAGACATGAGGTGGTCTACAGGGACATTGAAGAATCCCTGAATCTGTCCTGCGTGCAGATCCATGGTCACTACGCGGGTCGCACCGGCTGCCGACATCAGGTCAGCGACCAGTTTGGAGGAAATCGGTTCACGGCCGCGGGTCTTGCGGTCCTGACGTGCATAACCATAGTAAGGTACTACACAGGTGATATGACGGGCAGATGCTCTCTTCAGTGCGTCAATCATGATGAGCATTTCCATCAGATTGTCATTGACCGGCGCGCCGGTCGGCTGAATGATGAAGCAGTCTTTGCCGCGGACACTTTCATTGATCATCACCTGAATTTCACCATTGTTGAATTTGCCGCAGATGGCTTTCCCGAGCGGAACTCCGATGTAGTCGGAAATTTCCTTTGCCAGTGCGGGGTGAGAATTCCCTGTAAAAATCTTCAATTTAGAAGTGTCTTCCATGTCCATTTTGCTGCCTCTCCCTTTCCTTTCATTTTTTTGAAAGTTGTAAAATGTATTTTCTGCCGCCGGAGCGTCACTCCCTCTTGCCCCGGCAGACATACTGCCTCTATATTATACCAATCCTTTGCAAAAATGCCAAAAAAAGTTTGTTTTTATTGTTGTTTTGTGCTGTCTGTTTGGAAATCGGAATGCCGAGCGGGTTCGATGGGTTTAGAAAGATGGGAAGGTTTAAGGAAACGCTGATTCAATCGCAGAGTCAGATTTGACAATGATTTAATCAGCGTTTCCCTAGGACTCTTTTAGTCCTTATATGTATCCTCATCGACCCAGCCCTCGATATTTCTCTGCTTCGCTCTTGCGACGGAGAGCGCCTTTGCCGGAACATCCTTTGTGATGGTCGAGCCGGCGGCGGTGAAGGCTCTCTCTCCGATATGGACAGGAGCAACCAGATTTGTATTGCATCCGATGAATGCGTGGTCATCAATGATGCAGCGATGTTTGTCTTTCCCGTCAAAATTGACAGTCACCGTACCACAGCCGAAATTGACATTCTTACCCAGATCCGAATCGCCGCAGTAGATAAGATGCGGCAGCTTCGTGCCATCGCCCACATTGGAATTCTTAACTTCGACGAAATTGCCGATCTTCACATGGTCATGCAGCACCGTATTCGGGCGGAGATGGACAAAAGGCCCGATCTCATCATAGCTGCCGATGGTACATTCATGACCGTACACGCGGTTCAGATGCGTGAAATCACCGCAGTGTACATCGGCCAGCTGGGTATCCGGGCCGATCTCGCAGTGCTTGCCGATGACGGTCTTTCCCTGGAGCATGGTGCCCGGGAAGAGAACGGTATCGCAGCCGACTTCGACATCCTGCTCGATGTAAGTGCGCTCCGGGTCGATGATGCTGACGCCGGAAGCCATGAGTTCTTCTGCTTTCCGAAGGCGCAGGATCCGGTCAGCGGCAGCCAGCTGGATGCGGGAATTGACCCCCATCGTCTCATCAGCATCGTCCGCTGCGACCGGAACGACCTTAAGTCCCGCTTTGATCATGATCTCAAAAACATCCGTCAGGTAGTACTCACCCTGTGCATTCTTATTGTCAATTTTTTCGAGTGCATCGAGCAGGGCACCCACCTGAAAGACATACGTGCCTGTATTGATCTCATGGACGGCGAGCTGTTCCGGTGTGCCGTCCTTCTGTTCTACAATGCATGTCATGTGTCCCGCTTCATCGCGGAGTACACGGCCATAGCCGAAAGGATTATCAAGGATCGCGGTCAGCACCGAAGCAGCCGCCCCCTCTTCCCTGCAGGTCTTCGCCAGATGCGCGATCGTCTCCGCGCGAAGCAGCGGCGTATCCCCGCAGATGACCAGCACATAGCTGTCTCTATCTTTTTCAAATTCCGGCACCGCCTGCATGACAGCATGGCCCGTCCCAAGCTGCTGTTCCTGATGGACAAAGGATACCTCGTGATTTCCAAGATACTCTCTCACCAGATGTTCCTTGAAGCCGGTGATCACAACCTGATGATCCGAACCCGCTTCCCGCACGAGGCGGATGACCTGCTCGACCATCGGCACCCCGCATACGCGGTGCAGCACCTTTGGAAATTCAGACTTCATGCGTGTGCCCTGTCCGGCAGCTAAAATAACGGCGGTAAGTTCTGCCATAGTTTCCTCCTATAGAAATCCCATTTCATAGCAAGGGAAATGCAGCTGCGCTTCCCTGTTTTTGCAAATATATAGCAGGCTTTTTATCGAAAACCTGTAAGCTTTATTGTATCAAAACAAAGGGGGTATCGCAAGGAAAACGCAGGAATCGGTGGTCATTTTTCAAAATAACGCAAATGACGCGCCTGCCGTTTCGCCATGGCTTTGCTACGTATGATAACAGCGCAAAAAGGCTATCAAAAACGTAAGCCTCTTTATTTTTTGCCGCCCCATTGAATCCCACGAGAGCCAGCCTGCCCCTGCATCACAAATAAAAAGAACCATGACAAAATGTCATGGCCCTTTTTTATAAGCCTTCTATCAGTTGAAACGTCTCATTTTATGAGTGAGGCTGCCATTGCCGTAGATGGAGTCTGCATCGAGGTCTTCTTCGATGCGGAGGAGCTGGTTGTACTTGGCTACGCGTTCGCTTCTTGCCGGAGCGCCGGTCTTAATCTGGCCCGCGTTCAGAGCGACGGCGATGTCTGCGATGGTGGTATCTGCGGTTTCACCGGAGCGGTGGGAAATGACAGCGGTATAGCCTGCACGCTGTGCCATCTGTACCGCTTCAAAGGTTTCGGTCAGGGTGCCGATCTGGTTCAGCTTGATCAGGATGGAATTCGCTACACCCATATGAATGCCCTTGGAGAGGCGTTTGGTATTGGTGACGAAAAGATCATCGCCGACGAGCTGGACTTTGCTACCGAGGCGGTCGGTCAGTTTCTTCCAGCCGTCCCAGTCTTCTTCGCCGAGACCGTCTTCGATGGAGATGATCGGGTACTGGTCGATCAGGTGTTCATAGAAATCGATCATTTCCTCTGAGGTCTTGGCAGCGTGGTCGCCTGCGAGGTGGTAGAGGCCGTCATCACCGAGGAGTTCGGAAGCGGCAACGTCCGTGGAGAGGACAATGTCCTTGCCTGCGGTGTAGCCAGCTTTTTCGATGGCTTCGCAGATGACTTCCATCGCAGCTTCGTTCGACGGAAGGTCCGGCGCAAAGCCGCCTTCATCACCGATCGCGGTAGAAAGGCCTTTGGCTTTGAGGACGTTTTTCAGGGCATGGTAGACTTCCGCGCACATGCGAAGCGCTTCTCTGAAATTCGAAGCGCCGACCGGCATGATCATGCTTTCCTGAATATCGACATTGTTGTCCGCATGCGCACCGCCGTTCATGATGTTCATCATCGGGACCGGCAGATTGTGGGCATTGACACCGCCGAGATACTGGTACAGCGGAAGACCGGCGGACTGTGCTGCTGCATGAGCAGCAGCGAGGGAGACACCGAGGATGGCATTCGCGCCAAGGCGGCTCTTGTTTTCTGTGCCGTCGAGGTTGATCAGGATGTGGTCAAGTCCTCTCTGGTCGCTGGCGTCCCAGCCGAGGACTGCGTCAGCGATTTCGCCATTGACGTTATTCACTGCCTGGAGCACGCCTTTGCCGTCGTAACGGTTCTTATCGCCGTCACGAAGTTCGGTGGCTTCGAACATACCGGTGGAAGCGCCGGACGGTACTGCGGCTCTGGCGAAGGTGCCGTCTTCGAGCTGCATATCGACTTCAACAGTCGGGTTTCCACGGGAATCCAAAATTTCTCTTGCGTGCAGATCTGTAATTGCTGCCATTGTTCTTACTCCTTTGGTTTTTGCGTTTTAAGGAAACACTGATTCAATCGTTATCCGACTTGGCTCTGCGATTGAATCAGCGTTTCCTTATGTATAGTTCATGAAACCGGAAATCTCATAGGTATAAAAGGTTCAACAGGTTCAATGGGTTCAGCGGGAGGGCAGCGCAAGATATAAGGAAGCGCCGCGAAGCTTTCTATCAATGAGAGCGACTCCCTTTAGAACCATCGAACCTGTAGAACCCGCTCCCCTGTTTCTCTTATTTTCCAGACTTTTCATAAATGCTGAGGAAATCCTCGGGTTTGAGGCTCGCGCCGCCGATGAGCGCTCCATCGATGTCTTTCTCTTTGAGGAAGTCAGCGATATTTTCACTCTTGACGGAGCCGCCGTAGAGGATGCGGATATCGGAGGCGGCTTTCTTGCCGGCGATGTCCTTCACGGTCTCGCGGATAAAGGCACAGACAGCTTCCGCATCTTCGGCCGTCGCAGCCACTCCGGTGCCGATGGCCCAGATGGGTTCATAGGCGATGACCAAAGAGCCGACATCCTTTTTATCGATGTCAAAAAGCGCGGTGCGGATTTCCGAACCGATGCGTTCCTCGGTCTGCCCATTCTTTCTCTCTTCTGCTGTTTCGCCGACGCAAAGAATCGGTGTCATGCCATGTTCCTTGACGGCCTTCACCTTGCGCGCGATGAATTCATCACTCTCGCCCAGGATCTCACGGCGTTCAGAGTGACCGCAGATGACATAGCTGCAGCCGAGCCCTTTCAGCATAGCCGGAGAAATTTCTCCGGTAAAAGCGCCTTTTTCTTCCGGGTATACGTTCTGCGCGCCCCAATGGATCGAGGTACGCGCGAGGAAGAAATTCGTCAGCGGAAGGTCGGTGAAAGGCGGGCAGATGAGCATTTCCACGCCCTCTTTCTTCTGCATCTTGAAATGCTTGAAGAAGGCCTCCGCCTCTTCGACCGTGCAGTTCATTTTCCAGTTTCCTGCGATAAGGATCTGTCTCACAGGGATCACTCCTTATCCGCCAGGATGGCTACGCCCGGAAGGACCATGCCTTCGAGCATTTCCAAGGATGCGCCGCCGCCGGTGGAGACATGGGAAAATTTGTCTCCGAGCCCCAGCTCATCGACGACAGACGCCGATTCACCGCCGCCGATGACGGTGGTCGCATCGAGGTCGGCCATCGCTTTGGCGATGGTAAAGGTGCCTTTCGAGAAGGGTTCCATTTCAAAGACGCCCATCGGCCCATTCCAGACGACGGTCTTCATCTTCTTCAAAGTTTCCACATAGAGCTCGATGGTCTTTGGTCCGATATCGAGCACCATCCATGGGTCCTGGAATTCTTCTTTGGAGAGGACTTTCGTATTCGCATCTTCTGCGAACGCATCGCCTGCCATGAAATCGACCGGCAACATGATTTCGCTGCCCATATCATGGGCTTTCTTCATAAGATTTCTGGCGAGGTCGAAGCGATCCTTATCCTGCAGGGATTTGCCCATATCGTAGCCTTCAGCTGCAACGAAGGTATTCGCCATACCGCCGCCGATCAGGATGACATCGGCTTTTTCCATCAGGTTCGCGATGACCTGGATCTTGTCGCTGATCTTCGCGCCGCCGATGATGGCAGCGAACGGACGCTCCGGCTTTTCGATCACGCCGTCAAGGAAATCGATTTCTTTCTTCAGAAGCAGTCCGGATACCATCGGCATCAGCTTGCCGACACCGGCAATGGATGCGTGGCTTCTGTGCGATACGCCGAATGCGTCATTGACCGCGAGGTCGCAGCCTTCGACCAGGGCTTTCGCAAAGGCCGGATCATTCTTTTCTTCTTCTTTGTGAAAACGAAGGTTTTCAAGGAGCAGGACTTCGCCCGGTGCGAGAGCCGCTTTCTTCTCCTTTGCTTCTTCGCCGATGCAGTCAGAGGCGAATTTCACATCCATGTGCAGCAGTTCAGCAAGGCGCTTGGAGACCGGCGCAAGAGACAGATCCGGCTTCACTTCGCCCTTCGGACGGCCCATATGGCTCGCAATGACGAGCGCAGCGCCATGATCCAAGAGGTAGCGCAGCGTCGGCAGCGTCGCTACGATGCGGCGATCGTCTGTGATATGGCCTTCCTTGTCATGCGGCACATTGTAGTCCACACGGATATAGACGGTCTTGCCTTCCGGTTTCAAATCATAAATGGTCTGCTTGTTCATTCTTACAGTCCTTTCGATGCGACGAATTTGACGAGGTCGATGATTCTCATGGAGTAGCCCCATTCGTTATCATACCAGGCAATGACTTTGACCAGATTTCCTTCCATGACCATGGTGAGCAGGCTGTCAACGGTGGAGCTGACATCGGTGGTCTTGAAATCGGAAGAAACGAGCGGTTCATCGGTGTATGCGAGGATGCCTTTCAGTTCGCCTTCTGCAGCTTCCTTCAGTGCTGCATTGATTTCTTCCTTCGTAGCCGGCTTTTCGATCTCAGCGACAAGGTCAACCAGAGATACATCCGGGGTCGGTACACGGATCGCGAGGCCATTCAGCTTGCCCTTGAGTTCCGGAATGACGATGCCGATGGCTTTGGCTGCGCCCGTGGAAGTCGGGATGATGTTTTCCGCTGCCGCTCTGCCGCGTCTGGCATCCTTCTTGTGTGCCTTTTCCAGGATTGCCTGGTCATTCGTGTAGGAATGAACCGTGGTCATCAGGCCGCGAACGATGTGGAATTTTTCATTCAGCACTTTGACCACCGGAGCAAGGCAGTTCGTGGTGCAGGAGGCATTGGAAATGATGTTGTCTGTTTCCGGATTGTAGGTGTCTTCATTGACGCCCATCACGATGGTCGCATCATCATCTTTGCCCGGCGCAGTGATGATGACCTTCTTCACAGTGCCTTTGATGTGCTTGCCGGCACTTTCTTTATCTTTCAGCTTGCCGGTAGATTCGACAACGATTTCGACACCGTACTTGCTCCAGTCCAGATGTTCCGGATCGCGGTCAGAGAAGACATGGACTCTCTTGCCGTCAATGATGAGATCATCGCCATCGATCTTGACGTCCTTGCCAAGTCGGCCATGGACAGTATCGTATTTCAGAAGATACTCTGCAGTTTCCACGCCGCTCGGGTTATTGATAGCGACCACTTCCAGATCATCTCTATCCAGAAGTCCGCGGAATACCAGTCTGCCAATTCTGCCAAAACCATTGATACCGATCTTTGTCATCTTATATACCCTCCTGTAACTGAACCTGCTTTTGAAGCAGCTCTTCTGAGGCGCCGCGCAGAGAAACCCCTTGAGCGACAGCCTAAAACATGCGGGCTCGATGGGATATCTTCTTTCGAACCACCCGCACTGTAAAACCGATACAAAACCTCCCGCCCGCTTCCATTTTCCCTGCTTCATACAGAGGAAATCGGGCGAAACATTACGACTACAGTATATCACGCTGGCTTTAATACTACAATATCTCTTGTAAGATTTCTATTTAAGTATACTCTTTTAAGCAAAAAGAGTGTAAAATAAATTCAAGAATGGCTCCGGCACTTTGTCAGGGTGGGAAGCTGCGGAACTCATCCCCCATCGGCTTTCGCTGATCGCACCGCGATAAGGCATGATGGTTCGGGGTATGCATCGAAGGCTCTCGTCCGCTGTACTGTCACCGTCAGCGAAGACTGCGACCGGTGCATCTCACTATCCCATTTCCAAGGAAGCCGCCCCGCTTTCCAAACCCGTTCAGCCTGATTTTCTTCCTTTCTTTCCAAAAACGCATCGACCTTTTCATTTCGATGACTTTTTTGAAAGAATTTACCGTTTCTACATTCCATTGTTAGAAAGAAAAGGCTATAATATGCATAGACAGAATGAAATACATGAATATGTTAGTTGTGACTGGTGATTCAAACCTATTCCCTGATCACGTCCACGATTCTATTCTTCTTAGATGCAATCCGCATTCCCACGAAAGGAGCACTCCTATGTCCTGGAATACAAAAATCACAAAACTTTTAGGCATCGACTACCCGATCATTCAGGGCGGCATGGCCTATATTTCTGACGGTGTCCTCGCCGCCGCCATGAATCATGCCGGATGCGCCGGCGTCATCGGAAGCGGCGGATTCTCTGTCGATGAGATCCGTGACCACATCCGTCAGGCGAAGGACATCTTAGGTCCGGGCAAATGCTTCGGCGTGAACCTCATGCTGCAGATGCCGAACAAAGATGATGTCGCGCAACTCATCTGCGATGAGAAAGTCGCCTTTGTCACCATTGGCGCCGGGAACCCTGTCCCCTACTTCGACCCGTTCCACCATGCCGGTGTAAAATGCATCCCCGTCGTACCGAATGTCAAGCTCGCCCACCGCGTACAGGACGCAGGCGCTGATGCCCTCGTCGTCGAAGGCATGGAAGCCGGCGGTCATGACGGCAAGATCACTCTCATGGCTCTTCTCGAAAACGTCCTCCCCGAGATTGAGATCCCGGTCGTCGCAGCCGGCGGCATCGTAGACGGACGCGCCATCGCCGCAGCCCTCCTCATGGGCGCTTCCGGCGTACAGATGGGCACCCGTTTCCTTCTCTCCGAAGAATGCCGCCTCCATCCAAACGCCAAACAGGCCATCATCGATGCCGCCGATACCGACTCCGTCGTGACGGGCTTCACCACCCGAGACACTGTCCGCGGCCTTAGAAATCCATTCTCTGAAAAATACCTGAAGCTCGAATACAGCGGTGCTCCGCAGTCCGAACTCACCGCCCTCGCCGCCGGAACGAACCGCAAAGCCGTCATCGACGGTGACACAGAGAACGGCTTCGTCTTAGCCGGCATGTCCCTCACCCACCTCACGAAAATCCAGCCCGTACAGGAAATCGTGGAAGAGCTCGTGAGCGAAGCAGAAAGAAGACTCGCCGCGGCGCCGAAATTGATTTAAGGAAACGCTGATTCAATCGCAGGATACGATTTTACATGCATTTTCATGCACTGCCACATCATCATTCTTACCTAATATATGCATTTGAAAAGCCCCCATCGACATCATCGACGGGGGCTTTTGAGGCGCTTCACATCACAGGAATACCGTTTACCAACATATCCAATTTTCTAAAAACAAATAGATGCTCATGCGCGATGAGGAGGAAATTATATTTCACACTGTTCGTCTTCCAGAAGCCTGTCGCGCGGCAGTTGTACTGGGTATTCACGATGAGCTCTTTCAGTGTGACATCAGACTCCCGTATCATCATTTCGAGCGAAGCGAGAAATCTTTGTTATTCGCGGCGAGAGACTCACGCTTTCCCCACATGTGCCGCGAACTTCTCCGCTTTCCTCATCTGTCTTTCATCTCGCTGGAACCCTATCCGGCTCGCTTCGCTCGCCACCTTCTCCACGCCGGGAAGGCTTTGATGCGGAGAAGGCGGTACTCTCAAACATACGACGTTTTTCTCCGCTCAGTATAACGAAATGCGCCGCCCCCTTTGAACCTATAGAACCTGCTAAACCTCTTTCGCAAACAAGCAATAAACGGCACACCCCATGGGCTAACGCTGAACCCGAAAGCGATGTTACCACGTCTGTGAATCAGTGGTAACATCGCTTTCTATTATCTGTTATGTCCGAAGAATGTTTTCGCGACCTCAGGGAATGAGATGTAGCTCAGGAGGTCTTCCATGGAGGCATTCGGATAGCCGTCTTCGGCGAGGCGTTTCCGATAGGTATCGAGCTCAGGCGGGATCATATCCGCCGGACGGCAGGTGATGGGCTCCTGATTTCCGATGGCAAGGCGTTTCACTTCCGGATCGATAGGCCCCGGCGTACGGCCATACTTTCCCGCGACAAGGTTTCTGACTTCCTGCGGAATCATCTTGTAGCGTCCGAGGACGACATTCATGACAGCCATGGTGCCGACGATCTGGCTCGTCGGGGTGACGAGCGGCGGGTATCCGAGTTCTTTTCTGACACGCGGCATTTCAGAGAGAAGCGCATCGTATTCATCAGCGACGCCCATTTCTTTCATCTGGTTCAGAAGATTCGACAGCATACCGCCCGGGATCTGGGAAGAGAGGATCTTGGGGTCAATGGAAATATTGGTATTCAGATGGAAATCTTCTTCCAGGTCTTTTTTGACGCGTTTGAAATAATCCGCCACTTCGCCCAGTCGTTCCAGATCCAGCCCGGTATCGTAGTCTGTCCCCTTGAGGGCTGCTACGATGGACTCGGTGCAAGGCTGGCTGGACGCACAGGAGAAGGGCGAAATCGCGGTGTCGATGATGTCGACGCCGGCTTCGATGGCTTTGAGATAGGTCATATCACCCAGCGCTGAGGTGAAATGGGTGTGAAGCTCGATGGGGATGTGGATTTCTTTTTTCAGTGCCTGAATGAGCTTGTAAGCATTGTACGGGAGAAGGAGTCCCGCCATATCTTTGATGCAGATGGAGTCAGCCCCCATTTCTACGAGTTCCTTCCCCAGCTTCACAAAGTCCTCGTCTTTATGATAGGGACTCACGGTGTAGACGATACAGCCCTGGGCATGCGCGCCGGCTTCCTTGGTTGCACGCATGGCGGTTTCCAGATTTCTCGTATCATTCAGTGCATCGAAGATACGTATGATGGAAACGCCGTTATCCACGGACCGCATGATGAATTCACGGACAACGTCATCTGCCATGGGATGATAGCCGAGAAGGTTCTGCCCGCGAAGCAGCATCTGGATCGGGGTTTTGAGATTCTTTTTGAGAAGACGAAGCCGCTGCCATGGGTCTTCATTCAGAAAACGAAGGCAGACGTCAAAAGTCGCCCCGCCCCACGCTTCGATGGCATGGTAGCCGATGCTGTCCATTTTCTCAAGGATCGGCAGCATATCGACGATGCGCATGCGGGTCGCCGCCAGAGACTGCTGTCCATCGCGCAATACCGTTTCTGTGATTTTCACTGATTTCTTAGCCATAGTGATACTCCATTCTTGTGCTTGTCACAACGTGATTTCATGTTGTCATGAATATAACACGGCTAAGAAAATAAATGAAATTTATGATATTAATGATTATATTAGGAAGTTTTATGACAAACCATTAAAAGGGTTCTGGGTTAACCCTTGGGACGTGCGAAAGAGGTCCAGCAAGTTCTATAGGTTCAAAAGGGGGGCGGCGCATTTCGTCATCCTGAGCGGAGAAAACGTCGTATTTTAAATAATGGCTTATCTAAAATATGAGAACTGAGTCGAAGGATCTAAGCGCCGTGGAGTATAAATAAAGGCAATGCCCGAAGGCCTCTTGATGGCAGGCTTCCCGTTTGGGGTTTCCACACATCGACCATTGAGCCGCGAATAACAAAGATTTCTCGCTTCGCTCGAAATGTCGATACGGGAGTCTGATGTCTCCTAGTCTTTTAGTCTCCAATCACTTTGCGCCACTAATCCCTAATCCCTAGGGAAACGCTGATTAAATCGCAGAGTCAGATTTCACAAGAATTTTTATACATGACTTCGTCATAGCCTTCCTTAAATAGCTCGCTATTCGCGTCAGGCTATTCCTCGGCATGTATAAAAATTCAAGAGTAAAATCTGACAACGATTGAATCAGTGTTTCCCTGGCTACCAGTCACTCCTAATCCTTAGTCACTCATTTTTTAACAACTTTATGAATTCCTTCACCGCTGCCGGTGTATAGGATCCGTGCGGCAGGAGCAGGCGGTAGCGGCGGATGGCGTAGCGGGAGCGGAATGTAAAGAAACGGATGTGCTGCTCGGTCCCGTCGACAAGGCGGTCGCTCAGGAAGGAAGCGCCGATGCCGGCAAGCGCAAGGCGATAAGCGGTGACGAGCTGCGGCACTTCGATATATCTCTTGGGATTCACCCCTGTTTCTTCAAAAATTTTCAGGCTACGCGCCCCGAGATTGATATGCGCATCGATGGCGATGAAAGGGATCTCGGGAAAATCGGATAGCTCCACCTGAGGAGCATCTTTTGCCAGATGGCGCCCCGTGGCTACATCACCTGCCGAGAAAGCCTTGGAAAGCAGGGGCTCCGGCAGTGGAAAATGAGAAGGCAGGGCGAGCAGGATATGGTCACTGAAGCTCTCGTAGTTTTCGAATTCCTGAATGACCGATTCGTCGCAGCTGAATGTAAAATCAAGCTTATGTTCTTTCAAAAGGTCTATCAGCCGGTCCGAGCTCGTTTCCTCCATGCGGATATGGATGTGCGGGAAGCGGCGCGTGAACTGCGTGATATAGGGCGGGAGCAGGTACGCATTCATATAGTTCGTCCCGCCAAGACAGATATCCCCGCTCATGAGGCCGTGCAGGTCATCGATCTGCTGTTTCATTTCCTGCTCGAGGAGCATTTCTTTCTTGATATAGGAAATATACATCTCACCCACAGGCGTCAGCGTGAGCGGACGCTGGCCGCGGTGGAAAAGCGCGGCTCCGATGGCCTTCTCTACTTTCCTGATGGCAATGCTCAAAGCCGGCTGTGTGACAAAGAGCGCTTCCGCTGCTTTCGAAAAGCTGCCATTGACATAGACCTGATATATGTATTTTTTCTCCAGCTCCATAATATAAATCTCCTTTATTAAAGCATTAGTATGATTAAATTGATTATATAATGCAAAAAGCGTATAGTAAAGGCATTCGATGAAAAAAAAGAATAGGAAGGAGTGCAGCAGGAGGCAGGTTCAGGGGGTTCAAAAGATTCACTGGTTTCCTTAAAACTCCGCGGTGCTTCCATATGATGATGCGCCCCTCCTCCCGTAGAACCTGCTGATTCTCTTTCGCAAACAGTCATAGGGCAACACGCCACGGGGCTGACCCTGAAGTTTGAAAGCAGGGATTAGGGATTAGTGGCTAGGGATTAGGAGCCTCGAGTGACTAGTGACTGGTGACTTGAATACTACTTTCGGGCATCGCCCCATATATACTCGCGGCGAAGCCGCCACCACCATTTCTAATTTCTCATTTCTAATTCCTCATTCGAGCAAAGCTTTCACCCGCAATCAAAGGGCAGCACGCCCGCGGGGCTAACCCTAAACCAGACGAGAAAGGATGATCCCTATGCCAAATACGATGTACCAAGTTTCCACACTACAGGCTCTCATGATGGGAGACTACGAAGGTCACATTTCCATCCGTGCGCTTTTAAAAAAAGGGGATACGGGGCTCGGCACCTTTGACAGTCTTCATGGAGAAATGATCCTGCTAGACGGCATCTGCTATCGGGCGCTCGAAGATGGCCATGTGGAGGCCTCACAAGAAGAAGACCGCTCGCCTTTTGCCGTCGCTTCTTTTCTGAAAGAGGACGACGCTTTCCCTATCAGCGCCCCTGATTTTTCTGCGCTGCAGGAGGCGCTCGATGCGAGACGCATTCGTTTGGGGAAAAATAACATCTGCCTGTGCCGCATAGATGGCGACTTTGAAGAAATCAAAGCGCGCTCGGAAGTCCCGCAGGCAAGGCCATACCGTCCGCTTGCTGTCGCCATGAAAACCGACCAGCGGGAATTTACCTTCGAACATGTATCAGGCAGTCTCGTCTGTGTCTATTTCCCGCCCTACATGGATAAGCTGAATATGGCAGGCTGGCATATCCATTTCATTTCCAAGGACAGACGCAAAGGCGGTCATGTTTTCGGCCTTTCCCTGACCAAAGGCAACGCGCGCCTCGCGTCTCTCCCCTCTTTCGAACTTCTCATCCCACAGGAATCCGATTTCCAGCATCTTAATCCCACGGTCTCGAAAGAAGATATCGAAGCGGTAGAAGGGAAGAAAGCGTAACGGGTTTTATGGATGCTCTGGGGAAGCGCTGATTCAATCGCAGAGTCAGCTTCTACAAGAATTTTTATACATAGCTTTGTCTTAGCCTTCCTTACATAGCTCGCTATTCGCACAGGTTATTTCTCGCTATGCATAAAAAATCAAGAGTAAAATCTGACAACGATTGAATCAGTGTTTCCTGGGTTTTCCATAAGTCATTGATAATAAAATTTCACGGCGTATCTTTTTTATGCGCTGCCCCTTCCCGCTCCGCCTCTCGAACCTTTGACGCCTCATTCCTCATTTCAAAAAGGAGCCATCATGAAGCAATTACTATCCATCATTGCACACAATCGTCCGGGTGTGCTCTCCAAGATCACCGGACTGATTTCCCGCCGCGGCTACAATATCGACAGCCTGATGAGCGGCACCACAGAAAAACCGGGCTATGCCCGCCTTACGATCACCGTGGATGCGGATGACCGCACCGTGGATCAGATTTCCCGTCAGGTCGAAAAGATCAGCGAAGTCGAAAAGATCACGGTCCTCAAAAAAGAAACAAGCGCCCTTCGCAGCATGCTCCTCATCAAGGTGCACGCCGGGGATAAGCGCATGGAGATCTTGCAGCTCGCCGCCGCTTTCCGCTCCCATGCCATCGACATCACCGGTGACAGCATGACCTTCGTGAATACCGGCAGCGAAGACAAGCTCCACGCTTTCGTGAATGCCCTTCGCCGCTATGGTATCATCGAAATGGTCCAGACCGGCGTCGTCGCTCTGGCTCGCGGCGATGAATCTTTGATTTTAGATGGCTCGCGCTATGAATGGCCTGAACAGTATGACACGGTAGGAGGTAAGTAAGATGAAATTGACAGGAGCAGAAGTCATGGTCAAATGCCTCCAAGCAGAAGGCGTTTCTACCATTTTTGGTTATCCGGGCGGCGCTATCCTCCCCTTCTACGATGCCCTGCGTGATGAGACATCGATCCGCCATATCCTGACAGCGCATGAGCAGGGAGCAGCACACGCTGCCGACGGCTATGCCAGAGCGAGCGGTACTGTCGGTGTCTGCTGCGCGACCTCCGGCCCGGGGGCGACGAACCTCGTCACCGGACTCGCGAATGCTTTCCTCGACTCGATCCCGGTCGTCGCCATCACCGGACAGGTGAAGCGCAGCACCATCGGCCACGATGCCTTTCAGGAAGTCGACATCTGCGGCATCACCATGCCTATCACGAAGCAGAATTTCCTTGTGAATAAGCCGGAAGAGCTGGAACAGACCATGCATCTTGCCTTCCAGATCGCGAGAAGCGGACGTCCGGGGCCTGTACTGATCGATGTACCGAATGATGTGCAGAAAGCCATGATCGAATACCATGGAAGAAAGCTCCCGGCTCTCTCGCCGAAAGCCCCCGATCCCATGCGTATCGATCTTGCCATCGATGCCCTCAGCAAAGCCAAACGTCCGGTCATGCTCGTGGGCGGCGGCGTCGCCATTTCCGGTGCCCAGTATGAAGCCGTGCATCTCGCGGAGAAACTGAATCTCCCCTGCGCGAGCACCCTCATGGGGCTCGGCTGCATCAGCTCCTACCGTAAGCAGTACCTTGGCATGGCTGGTCTTCACGGACATGAACGTGCAAACCGCGCGCTTGCCGAAGCGGATGTCATTCTTGCACTGGGCAGCCGTTTCAATGACAGAGAAACGGGTGACCGCATGGCATACAGCCAAGGGAAGACCATCATCCATGTCGACATCGACCCGGCTGAATTTCATAAAAATATAGACAGCCGCATTCATATCGCAGGTGACATGCGTACCATCATCAATATGCTCGAAAGAGGCTCCTCTCCTCATGACATTTCCGCATGGTGGGACAAGATCCTCACTTGGCCTTCGATGGATGAAGACTACGGGGATAATACGGCCCCCCTCTTCATTCAGGCGCTGAATCCGCTGCTCAAAGGGAAAGACTATCTCTGTGCCACCGATGTCGGACAGCACCAGATGTTCACCGCGCAGCATCTCAAAGTCGAGTACGCCCACCAGCTCATCACCTCCGGCGGCCTTGGCACCATGGGATTCGGGCTGCCGGCTGCTATGGGCGCAAAGCTGGCGAAACCGGAAAAAACCGTCCTTCTCGTAGCCGGTGACGGCGGATTCAAGATGACAGGCAGCGAACTCTTCACCCTCGCCTCCTATCATATCCCGGTGATCGTTATCGTTTTCAATAACAGCGGTCTCGGCATGATCCGCCAGCTACAGCAGGCCGGATATAACGAACGCTACATGGCATGCAATCTTCCCTCGTATGTAGACTTCGTGAAATATGCAGCCGCCTTCGGCCTTCCCGGTGAACATGTCTCCACGCCGGATGCGCTCGCCTCCGCTGTAGAAAAAGCCATAAAGATGGATCAGCCTTACGTCATCGAGACAGCCATCCCGCCAAAAGATATGGTCGTCCCCATGGTCGCAGCCGGAAAAGGCATCGACGTCTTCGTCCCGGGGCTCGGAGAAAAGGACATCGATGTGAAGGATTAGTGACTGATGACTGGTGACTGGTGACTAGGAGACGACAGATGTCAGATATCTGATGTCTAACGTCTGATATCTGATTTGTTCGTCCCCTCGTTTCAGCCTGTCCGTGGACTTCCCCGTTTCCTGACACATTAAAAACTCCATGCGAAGGCATGGAGTTTTTTTATGTGTCAGGAAACGCTGATGAAATCGCAGAATCAGTGTTTCCTTAATTTTGAAAGCTATTTCGTCGTCAGCAGTTTGACTACACTGGCTCCCATTATTTTCAGAGAATAAGCGAGTGCCTTTTCATCAAAGGTGAAGTGTGAATCATGATGCCCTGCAGCCAGATCCGCTCCGACCATCATATAGGCTGCCTCGCCGCCATGAGACTGGACGCGCTCCATGAAGTAGGAGAAGTCTTCGCTCGCGCCGAAAGGACATTCTCCGATGACCTTGTCGAAGATGCCGAGCTCTTTGGCTTCTTCTTCGAGGAAGAGAGCGAGTTTCGGCGAATTGCTGCCGCCTGCTGCGCCGCCGGTCTTTTCGATATCTGCCTTTACATCGTACATCATGGCAGCGCCTTTGATGACGCGTGCAGATTCAGTTTCCATATACCGGTTGATCTCACTCGTAGCCCCGCGGGTCTCCATCTGAAGAAGAGCCCTGTCTGCGATGATATTACGGCCGCTCCCTGCATCGAGCCGTCCCACATTGATGCGGGACGCCCCTGCCGAGTGACGCGCGATCGCATGCAGATTGAGCGCAGCAACGCAGGAAGCGAGGAGTGCATTCTTCCCCTGCTCAGGAGCCGCTCCCGCATGTGCCGGTACGCCGGTAAAGTGTACATCATACTTGGTCGTTGCGAGGAAATCTGTGACATTGCAGGCGATACTACCCGTTTCTTTCATTTTGAATCCAAAATGCGCCCCGAGCATATAGTCCACATCGTCGACGATACCGCTTTCGACCATGGCGTGCGCGCCCCGCACCCCTTCTTCGGCCGGCTGGAAGCAGAGCTTGATGGTGCCTCGAAGCTCTCCTTTGAGCTGTGCGAGCAACTTTGCAAGGAACAGCCCCACCGTGGTGTGTCCATCATGGCCGCAGGCATGCATCGCTCCCGGATGGCAGGAAGCAAAACCTTCCTGATTTGGAAAATGCGCGGGATCTTCCGTCTCCGTCACATCATTGGAGTCCATGTCAAAGCGGACGCCGACGACCGGGCCGTCATCGGAGAAATGCATCACGCCCAATACGCCTGTCTTTCCGCCTTTCATTTTCCCGACCCAGTACGGATCTGCCCCTTCGGCGATGGCACGCTTCTGCTCTCTTTCGAGCTTTTCTTGCGACGGCACGCCCATCATCGCGTCTTCCCTGATGGTTTCCTCGCCGGTTTTCACTTCATAGCCCAATGCTGCGAGCGTCTTCGCCACTTTGGCTGCCGTACGGAATTCCGTCCAGCCGGGCTCCGGATGCCTGTGCAGATCACGGCGGCACTCGATCATTTCCGGCAGATGGTCATCTGCAAATTCTAAAATGTATTCTTTGCTTTCCATACTTTATTTCCCTTTCTGTTTCCATGAGAAAAGGTGCTGACAGGCAGCACCTTTTTTGCAAAGGACATACGTATCCGCTCATCCACCGATGAGCCGCATGTTCTTAGAATGCCAGAATAAACATGCCGACCGCCAGTGCAAGGAGCATCGGGATGGCATTTCTCTTGGTGATTTCCATCGGATTGATACCCGCGATCCCGGCACAGATGATCGTCGCGCCGGCGACAGGCGACATCGTGCGGCCCAGCGTGCCGCCCAGTGTCGCCATGGTGCCCATCTGGACTTCCGTCATACCGAAATCCAGTGCATGCGGCGTGATGGCTTCATTGAAAGCGAAGGTTGCCGCATCCCCGGAGCCGGTCAAAAGTCCCAGCAGGAAAGGCCCGAGAGCTGCGCAGAGCTTGATGATGGCAGGATTATTCAGCATCGCATCGATAAAGAACTTGACCAGACCGATCACCGTAAGACCGGATACGAAAACACCGGCAGCGATGATGATACCGATGATTTTCCCATAGGCGCTTCCCATCCCGTCAAAGAAAGCATCACCGACGGCTTTCGGAGACGTCCGTGTCACAACCAGTGTCAGGAGCGCGCCGATGATCATAGCGGGCGGGACGCCCATTTTGAACATCGGTACCACCTGGGTCGAGCCAAGCAGGAGGATGACGATCGGAACGACCGGCATCAGCGCATAGAGCGGATTGACGTGGAAGCCTTTTTCGATCTGAAGATTTTCCGCCACATGCCCTTTATCTTCTTTGAGGAAATGAGCAATCGCTGTGATGGCAATGGTAGCGACAATAAGAGAGGCGATATTCGCCTTGTAGTCAAAAGCAATGACATCCATGACATCGATGCCCGCGATCTTTGCAACAAAGGGGTTATGTGCGAGACCCGGATTCAGCATACTGCCATAGGTACCGCACTTGACAGCCGCTGCAGCGAGAGCCGGCCCGACGCCCGCTGCCATCAGGAGCGGGATGAAGATCGCACCGGCGGCAGCCGCTGTACCTGCGGCACTCGGCAGTGCGATATTGACCAGATACGTACAGATGACGACACCCGGAATGAGGAAAAAACGAACCCTGGAGATCACAGACGCCATCGCATTGATCAAGTGCTTGTCACAGCCTGTGAAGCGGACGACCATCGCAAACCCCATGACAGAGCACACTGCCTGGATCAGACCGCTGTTCGTCATGCTCTTGGCGAAAGCATTCAAAGGAGACATCGGCGCCCCACCGATACATGCCATCAGGATCCCTGCCCCGATCAAGGTCACGCGGGCATCGTATCCCTTGATCAATGCATAAATTACCAGACACACGATGATGCCGCCGGCGGCCAGCATAAGACTTACCATTTCTAAAAAAACACATCCTTCCTGAATGATTCAGGACTTTCTCCCAATAAAAAGTCCTCTGGATAAACCAGAACTCAGCTCCCCAGAAAAGCATGTTGTTCCTTGTATTATTATAATAAGAACATGTATCATGTCAATAAAAAATACGTATTTTTTTACACGTAGCAGAAGGGAACATGACTTAGCGAAAGGTGAATGACCGGAGCCGATCTAATGGGTATATTCATACATAATCCATGTGTAACGTATTCAATAACGTCTCTTGATACCATTTGACGAGAAAACCGAAACATACTATAGTAAAGAAATCAAAGAAAGGAGGAAATATCCATGATTTCCTTAGAAAGACTAAAAGCAGCATTTGCTCATATGAAAACCATCACCGCGCCGGGAAATGGCATCCATCGCCTGGCTTTTTCCGATGCAGACTGGGCCGGACGTCAGTACCTGATGGGCCTGATGAAAGCAGCAGGCCTCACCATCCGCATCGATGCTTTTGGCAATGTGATCGGCCATTATGCAGGAATCGATGAAGATCTTCCTGCCATCATGTGCGGCTCTCATGGGGACAGTGTCCCGGAAGGAGGAAACTATGACGGCGTCTTCGGCATCCTGACAGCCATTGAAACCATCCGCTCCATGCAGGAGGATCACTTCCGCCCCGACCATCCGATCGAGGTGGTACTCTTTATGTGTGAGGAGTCAAGCCGCTTTGGTGCCGCCACATTAGGAAGCCGCGCTATGCGGGGCGAGCTTTCCGCAAAGGATCTGGATACACTGAAAGGCAAGGACGGCTGCAGCCTGAGGCAAGTTCTTCTTTCCCGCGGTCTCGATCCGGACCACATAGAAAGAGCCGCGTATACAAAACCGCTCAAGGCCTTTTTGGAAACGCATATCGAGCAGGGCCGTGTGCTGGAGCATGAAGGATTTACGATCGGTGCTGTCACCGGGATCGCCGCGCCGACCCGCTTCAAAGTCCATCTGCATGGCAGTGCGGATCACAGCGGTGCCACTCCGATGACGCTGCGCCATGATGGACTTTGCGCCGCCGCTCTCGTGATCACCAAGCTGGAAGCCCTTGCCAGCCATGCGGTAGATCCGCCTGTCGTCGGGACGGTGGGGATCTGCGACGTCTCGCCGGATGTCATGAATGTCATCCCCGGAGAGGTCACGCTTGGCATAGACATCCGCAGCATTTCCGCTGCCGCAAAAAAACAGGTCGCAGACGCATTGAAAACCTATATCGAAGACGTGTGCAGAGCACGCGACATCCCCTATACACTTGAGCCTGTCAGTGACGAGACGCCTGCCGTGATGCATCCTGCCATGGTCAGACTGGTGCAGAAAGCCGCAGAAAAGAACGACTATCCTGCACTTTCCATGCCGAGCGGCGCCGGCCATGACAGCATGCACTGGGCCAGCTATTGCCCCACCGGAATGATCTTCATCCCCTGTAAAAACGGCATCAGCCATAATCCGGCGGAATATGCCAGCCCTGAGGATATCTTTGCCGGAGCCAAAGTATTCAGCGAAGTCATCCGCACTCTTTCCCGAAAAGACTTCCAGCTGGTCTGACTACAAAGGAAGGGTCTTTGCCGCTTCCCGGATACGCATAAAAAAATCCATGCCTTCGCATGGATTTTTTGTGATGTATTTGTATTACACAGCCATAATGCCATTCTGATCGAAGTCAAGCACGAGGTAGCGCGCCGTCATCTTGGCGGAGCGGAATCCGTCGACCATGGCTTCGCCGACCATGTGTGCTTTATCCGCCGGAGCGAAGGCGATGATGGTCGGGCCGGAGCCGCTGATGGTCGCTCCGTAGGCACCGGAATACATGGCATTCGCAATGACCTGACGGGAGCCCGGGATGAGATCCAGACGATACGGGACATGGATGCAGTCATCGAGGCCGAATTTCAAATACTCGGGCTTCTGATACATGAAGGCCGCCATCAGGAAGGAGACGGCACCGATATTATGCACGGCATCGCTTCTGCTGTATGTCTTCGGAAGCACGGCTCTGGCTTTTTCCGTGTGAAGCTCAAAGTCCGGGATCGTAACGACTGCTTTCCAGTGGGATGGGATGTCGATGCTTTCCGCTGTGACATGGCCATCCTTCAGAAGTGCCATGCAGAAGCCGCCTAAGATCGCGGGTGCTGCATTATCGGGATGTCCTTCCATCTCCGCGGTGATATTCAGGATTTCTTTCCGGTCGAAAGGTTCCCCCATCAGCAGGTTTGCAAGGAATACGCCGGAAGCAAGTGCCGCCGAGCTGCTGCCGAGGCCTCTGGCAAAGGGGATGCGGTTGATGAGGTACATGCTGCCGCCGGGGATTTCTTTTCCGGCCTTTTTCGCCGTTTCCGCCATCGCCTGAATGATCATGTTATCCATTCCGGAAGGGATCTGGTCGGCGCCTTCCCCTTCTGCGCGGATCACGGTATCCTCCAGCTCTCGTCCTTCCTCGGGGACGAACTGGACGACATTATAAAGGCCGAGCGACATGCCGAGGGTGTCGAAGCCGCTTCCGATATTCGCCGTGGTGGCCGGTACACGGACAATGTATGTCTTATTCTCTGTCATCATTCATGACCCTCACAATATTCGCGACCTGACGCATGCAGGGCAGGACCTGCAGGGCTTTTTCCACTTGAATGATATTTTCACGAGGCGTATCCTGCGTGATGATCATCAGTTCCGCTGCATCTTCGAAACGGCTCTTCTGCACGACTTCTTTGATGCTGATGTCATGGTCGGCATACGCAGATGCAATCTGGGAGAGGACGCCCGTCACGTCGTCGACGATCAGGCGGAAGTAGTAGGAATTCTTCAGCTTCAGGGAAGAGTAGAACGGGATGCGCTTCGTTTCCGTCAGCATCATGCCGGTGCCGGTGGAGCCATTCATGATGTGTTTCGCGGTGGAAATCACATCTGCCATGACGGCACTGGCCGTCGGGAGCGAGCCGGCACCGCGTCCGTAGAACATGACATCATCGACGATGTTGCCGGTGACATAGATCGCATTGTAGGAGCCTTTGACAGAAGCGAGCGGATGGGTACGCGGTACGAAGGCTGGGTAGACATTGAGCGCGATGCCATTCTCCTGACGGGTACCGACAGCGAGCAGTTTGATGGCATAGCCCATTTCGCTCGCATACTGTACGTCCTTCTGGGAAATCTTCTCGATACCTTCGACGAGTACGTCATCAAATGTGACGTTCGCACGGAAGCCGATGGAGGCGAGGATCGCCAGCTTTCTCGCTGCATCGTAGCCGCAGACGTCATTGGTCGGGTCAGCTTCGGCAAAGCCCTTCTTCTGCGCCACACGAAGGGCATCCGAGTAGCTGACGCCTTCTTCGTCCATACTGGAAAGGATGAAATTCGTCGTCCCGTTCACGATGCCGACGATGCTTTCGATCTCATTCGCAGCCAGAGAATCGTGCAGCGGGCGAAGGATCGGGATACCGCCCCCGACGCTGGCTTCGCAGGAGAAATTCACATGATTCTCCATCGCAGTATGCATGATCTCCGGTCCAAAGAGAGCCACGACATCTTTATTGGCGCTGACGACGCTCATTTTGTGATTGAGCGCCTCGAAGATATACTCCTTGGCCGGATGGATGCCTCCCATGACTTCGACTACGATGCCGATATCGGGATCGGCTATGATTTCCTCAAAAGAAGATGTCAGATGGACACCTTCCAAGAGAGGCACATTTTTGTACTTGTCCGGATGACGTACCAGTACATGGGTGATTTCCAGCTGACAGCCCAGCTGTTCTGCCATCATCTGGCTGTTTCTTTTGATGGTTTCAGCGACGCCGCTTCCGACGGTGCCGAAGCCAAGGAGTGCAATATTGATTGTTTTCATAAAATCTCCTCCTGATCAAGGATGCATTGAAAACCGGGGAATGAGGGGCGTCTCATGGATTGCGTTTTTGCGTTCTGCCCCAAACACAATACCAATCACCAGTGGTGACAACTTTCTCTCCTATTCTCCTGCTTTCAGCATGGCTTCCTGAAGAACAACGGACTGTATTCCTTTCATGGACTTGACTGCATCTTCCAAAACCGATAACGGTTCCGATGCATCTTCTATCTGCAAGGTCATGGTGACAGAGACGAGCTTCTCCCCCGCCCGGCTACGGTTCATGGAAAGGATCTCGAAATTCCCTTTCATGACGCGTCGCATGAGGCGAGCAAAGTGAGGATACTCCTCCGTCATGACCGTGGACAGCATGGCGATCCTGAGTGCCCGGCTTTGGGCCGATGCTACATGATCTTTATATTTATAATAAGCACTGCGGCTCATATCGACTTTTTTGACAGCTTCATTGATGGATCCGCAGATCCCGTCATTCAGCAGTTCTTTCACTTTGATCGTTTTCTTGATGGCTTCCGGAAGTACCTTCAGATCCACCAAGTAAAATTCTTCTTTTCCTTTTTTCATAATGAACCGTATGACAGAAAGGTATGGGGCGCGTCACAGGCTACCTGTTCTCTTCGCCCGCTCCCTTATTTTATAAAATGAAACAAAATCACCGCAGCGGCCACGGAGACATTGAGTGACTCGACCGTACCCGCGAGCGGAATATATAAATTCATATCGGTCATCGCGAGAAGTTCCTCGCGGATGCCGTTTCCTTCATTGCCAAAAACGAAGATCCCTTTCCGGATCTCTCCCACCGTTTTGTACGGGACGGCCTGCGAAAGGGCTGTCCCATAGAGCGCAAGACCGCTCTTCTCGCGGAGAAGGGAAATCTGATCCACGGTCAGGTCTTCGTAGACGGGAACACGCAGGATACTCCCCATAGAGCTTCGCACCGCTTTTTCCGCAAAGGGATCGGTGCATCCTTTCGTAAGAAGGACGGCCTTGACGCCGGCCGCCGCCGCACTTCGAAGGATCGTCCCCATATTGCCGGGATCCTGCACCGCATCCAGCAGCACGTAGTACCCATCGAGCGGGTGCATCAGCTCTTGAATATCTCTTTTTTCCTTAGAAGCCAGCAGCATGATGCCCTGCCCATGCTGCGTACCGGAGATGAGCTTCATCAGACCCTCATCGATTTTCAGAAAGCGCCAAGAAAGCGCTTCTCCCTCTTTCATGAGTGCCTTGAAGCGTTCATTCTCCAGCTGGTTTTCTGTGAAAAAACAGGTACATGCTTTCATGCCCTGACGGAGAGCATCCTCGACGCTGCGAAGGCCTTCCATCAGGAATAGGCCGTAGGCCTGCCGGTATTTTCGCTGCTTCAGCTGCAGTGCCTTTTTGATCCACTGGTTGCTGCGGCTCCTTATTTCTTCGATCATCCTGTCCTCCAAAGCATCCTGCCTTATCCGCTACTATCTGTGATAGCTATCCGTGCAATGGCAAAGGAGCGGCTCTGATGATGGGATGTCTTGATCCCTCGTCACCAGTCACTAGTCACTAGCTACTAACCCCGATTCACCAGCCCCAGCTTCTCCCGCACGAATGCTTCTATATCGCCGCCGGGGAAAAGGAATCCACGGATGCCCGCATTCTCTGCGGCTTCGACATCGCGTTTCCCATCCCCGAAAAGAACCGCCCGGTCTTTGTCTATGCCGTATGCATCAAGCGCGCGAAGGATCATCCCCGGCGCCGGCTTGCGGCAGCTGCACACTTTATCATATGCGGGAAGGGGCGCACCGGCGAGATGCGGGCAGTAGAAAAACTCAGTGATATGTCCGCCCCATTTTTGAAATTCTTCATTCATTTCCCGATGGAGCTGCTGCACAGTTTCTTCGGTGAAATAGCCACGCGCTACACCACTCTGGTTCGTCACGACAAAGAGAAGAAAGCCGGCCTTTGTGAGTTCGGCTACGATCTCTCTTGCGCCTTTCACCCAGCGCAGTGCCTTCATCTGATGCACATAGCCATCATCTTCATTCAGGACGCCGTCTCGGTCAAAAAAGACCGCTTTTCTTCTGGTATCCATCATTTCGTCCAGTCCATCTCATCGATGATCTGGCAGATGATGTGCGCCGCGAGCATATGGATTTCCTGAATGCGGGCGGTAACCTCATCCGGCACCACCAGAGAGGCATCGCACCAGAGTACCATGGCTCCGCCTGTTTTCCCGGTCGAACCGATGGTCGTCAGCCCTTTTTCTCTCGCTGTTTTCAGCGCTTCGAGTACATCCGGACTATTTCCGCTGGTGGAAATCCCCCAGAGGACGTCCCCCAGATTTCCCAGCCCTTCGACCTGACGGGAAAATACGTGGGCAAAGCTGTAGTCATTCCCGACAGCGGTCAGGATCGAGGTATCTGTCGTGAGAGCGATGGCAGGAAGAGAGCAGCGTTCGTTATGAAAGCGCCCGACAAATTCCGCAGCGATGTGCTGCGCGTCGGCAGCGCTGCCTCCATTGCCGCAGATAAGGATCTTGTGGCCGGAGCGCAGGGCTTTTTCGCAGATCTTCGCCATGTCTTCGATGACGGGATAGAGTGCGCGGCTCTTTTCGAGTGCTTTCTGGTGATCATCGAAACATTTTTCTATGAGTGCTTTCATTTCTTTTCCTTATCCTGAGCGTCCTTGGAGACAGTCTGCTGCCCGGTCATCAGATTCTGAAGTTCCTGCATGAATGTATTGATATCCTTGAATTCACGATATACGGAGGCAAAACGGACATATGCGACCTGATCGAGCTTGCAGAGCGCATCCATCACGATATTACCGATCTCCGTGGTCGGCAACTCGCGCTTCGGATCAGTGCGGATCGTATGTTCCACCCGATCGATGATTTCTTCGATCTGCGCCGAGGATACATTCGTCTTTTCACAGGCTCTGGTAATACCGTTACGGATCTTGGATCTATCGAAAAGCTCACGCTTGCCATTCTTCTTGATGACACGAAGCGGCATTTTTTCTACGGTTTCATAGGTCGTGAAACGGCGTCCGCAAGAGAGGCACTGACGGCGGCGGCGAATGGCTGCGCCTTCATCCGTATCTCTGGAGTCTGTCACTTTCGTATCTCTGCTTTTACAGAATGGGCATTTCATATCGAATTCTCCTTTTTTGAGTTAACAAAAAGCAAAATCAATAAAAGCCACACTGCAGCTGCGGTGTGGCTTTTCAGACAGGTAGAAAGAGCCGGTCTGTCTCTGGTGAGGAGAATACGGGTGCGATGATCGTCCGCATCCTCCCTCTCTGTTCCATAGGGTGTCGCATCAGAAAGAGAGTCATCCATGAGAGCAGTCAGCCGGCGTATTTTCCCTTATTTTCTGAGGAATTCCGGAACCGCAATTCCCGTGCTCGGACGGACAGCATTGCTGAATCTGTTTCCTGCCTGCGCCGGAGCCTGTGCTTTTTTCTTTTCGCCGAAGCCGGTCGCAATGACAGTGATTCTGACGGTATCGTTATCGAGGGTATCATCGACAGAAGTCCCCCAGATGATATTGGCATCCGGATCGGCTGCTTCAGTGATGATCTGGGATGCTTCGTTGATTTCGAAGAGGCCCAGGTCTTCATTGCCGGTGATATTGATGATGATGCCTTTCGCACCATCGATGCTGCGTTCCAGAAGCGGGCTGTTGATGGCCATGGAAGCGGCGTCGCTCGCACGGTTGTCGCCGGTGCCGATGCCGATGCCCATGAGCGCTTCGCCCTGGTCACTCATGATGGTTCTGACGTCTGCAAAGTCCAGATTGATGATGCCCGGTACGGTGATCAGGTCGGAAATGCCCTGGATGCCCTGACGGAGTACATCGTCCGCGGTCTTGAAGGCATCTTTCAGAGAGGCTTTCTTATCCATGATCTGCAGCAGCTTGTCATTCGGTACGACGAGGATGGCATCGACGCTGTTCTTCAGGCGTTCGATCCCTTCCTGTGCATTTCTCGCTCTGACCTTGCCTTCGAAGGTGAATGGTTTCGTCACGACAGCGATGGTGAGCGCGCCCAGCTCTCTGGCGCACTGTGCCGCTACCGGAGCCGCGCCGGTGCCGGTACCGCCGCCCATGCCGGCAGTGACGAAGACCATGTCTGCGCCTGCCAGTGCTTTGGAGAGATCTTCCTTGGATTCTTCGGCTGCCTGTTCACCGACTTCCGGTTTTGCGCCTGCACCGAGACCCTTGGTCAGTTTTTCACCGATCTGGATCTTGTTATCTGCTTCGGATTTATTCAAAACCTGGGTTTCGGTATTGACTGCAATAAATTCGACTCCTTTGACCTGGGCATCGATCATGCGGTTGACTGCATTATTTCCGCCGCCACCTACACCAATAACTTTAATGTTTGCCATTTCAGACTGTTCCATGTTCGCTCCTCCTTCAGGATATCTTGCGTCATGTATGTAAGGAAACGCTGATTAACTCAGGATGTTATCCACCTATATTACATTTCTGCTAATCATATCTACCATTGTACAATACTTTCCACAAGTTCGCCACCGGTAGAATGAGACAATTTGCATTTTTTCCGGTTAAAATCTCTATTTTTTCAATTTTATAAAGGGAGATGAGAGATTGGCGTCCACATATTCCACGGAAAGGCCGCGCGCCTTCACATCTCCTACCATATTCTCAGCCAGTTTGGCCTGCTCTTCCATGTCGCTGCCGCTGCCAAGGCGGACGGTGATGCCATCTCTGGTATAAGCGCGGATGTTTTCCGGATTCCCGATATTGATCTCCGAAAAGAAACGCTGTCCTTCCGGCGAGAGTGCATTCAGAAAAGCGAGTGCTTTATCCAAGTCTTCCTGCGACACGGTATCTCCGAGGAGCAGGTTTCCCATCCGCTTACCGGTGATCATCGCGGCGTCGCCCTTTCGGATCGACTGCACGGAGTCGATCACCATGCCCTCTTTATCAAGCACGACATAGCTGTACTCCGCCTGCATGATGGCCAGCGGCACTCTGTCTTCGATGTGTACTTCGAGGACGAAGGGAAATCCGCGGCTCACCTGCACATCGGCCACACGGATATCATGAGAGAGACGCTCTGCCAGACCGGATGCGCTGATTTGCAGCACATTGACCGGCTTGCGGATCTGGCCTTCGAAAAGAATATCCTCCATCGTGAGCGCCTTCGTGCCGGTGAGATGGATATAGCCTAAAGGCAGCGGCAGAAGAAATACCCCCAGCACGATGAGGAGAAGCCCGCCGCCCGTCAGCAGGATGGAGCTCCTGATACGGAGTCCCTTCTTTTTCTTTTTGCGCGACCTTCTGGGTGGCTCTTCCGTCTCCTGCAAAGGCTCTTCCGGCTTCTCTTCCGGCTCTTTCCAAGCCTCCTGCTCCGGGATCTTTCCCTCATGCAGCTCGCGCCTGAAATCATTGAAGCTTTTAAAATTATCCATACAATTTGATCCTGTAAATAAGAGATGGTGTAAGTTTTTGGGGAATTATTTTTTTACGTATTGTCATTTCGAGCTGAGGCGAGAAATCTCACTTGCAGACAGCGAAACGGCGAGTGCAAAACGACCGCCAAACGATGCTCTAAGACGTCGCTTCTGCATGGCCATACATGCGTCGATAAACGCAGTGCAAGAAAGATCCCTCCACTTCGGTCGGGATGACGGATATGAGAAAAAACCGTCTGCCATCTGATGTCTCTCTAATCCCTAGTCACTAGTCACCAGTCCCCAGCCACTACAATCACACCTTATCCAGCCCTGCTTCGAGGAGGATCTTCTCACAAAGCGCAGGGAACGAGATTCCTGCCGCTGCAGCGGCTTTCGGGACGAGGCTCGTCGCCGTCATGCCCGGGATGGAATTGGCTTCCAGAAGATGCGGACGGCCTTCGCAGTCAGTCTTGAAGTCGAAACGGCACGCCCCATCGCATTCCGCCATGCGGTAGCCGATTTCTGCGAGACGGCTCATCTCTTCCGCCAGTGCATCCGAAATCGGAGCCGGGACGAGGTAGTCCGTCGCGCCCTTGGTGTACTTGGAGTGGTAATCATAGGAGCCCGAGTGCGGGCAGATCTGGATGACCGGCAGTGCTTTGCCGTCCAACACGGAAACGGTGAATTCCTCGCCGGACAGGAAAGCCTCTGCGAGAATCCTTGGCTCTACCGAAAAGACGCGGTCGATCGCCTCTTTCAGATCTTTTTCCTCTTTTACGATCTCGATGCCGATGGTCGATCCTTCACAGGCCGGTTTCAGAACGACCGGAAGGGTAAAGCTCTTGCCAATGTCCTCTTCGACATTTTCCTTCCCATCCTTCAGATAGTAGGCTTTGGAAAAGGCCATGGGGAGACCCGCCTGCTTGAAGAAATGGCTGCTCATGATCTTATCCATGGTGATAGCGCTCGAGGTCACACCGGAGCCCGTGTACGGGATGCGGGCAAGTTCGAGTACGCTCTGGATGGTGCCATCCTCCCCGTACTTGCCATGCAGCGCGATGAATACGGCATCAGCCTTCGCTTCTTTCAGCTGCTCCACCACATGATGCGGATCATATTCCAAAGGAATGGCCTGATAGCCGATGGATGTCAGGGCTTCTAAAATGGCCTTCCCTGTATTTCTGGAGACTTCTGCCTCTCTGGAGGGTCCTCCCATGAGGACCACGATTCTGCTCTCTTTAGTAATCACTTTTTCAACCCTTTATCCTTCACCAACTGAATGAGCTCTTCCCCTGCGCGGTAAATGCTGCCGGCGCCCATGGTGATGATCATATCTCCCGGCTTTACGAAATCGTAAAGCGCCTGAGACACGCCTTCCACGGTATCCACATAGTGGATCTCTTTCTCCGGCAGACGCTTGTGCACCAGCGAGGGGATCAGATGTCCGTCGACGCCTTCGATCGGCGCCTCACTTGCCGCATAGATATCAGTGAAGAAGAGTACATCCGCATCATCGAAGGCTTCGGCAAACTCCTGCTGCAGCAGCTGCGTGCGGGAATAGCGGTGCGGCTGGAAGGCACAGATGATGCGGTGATCGCCTGTCTCTCTCGCTGCTTTCAAAGTTGCTTTGATTTCCGTCGGATGGTGTGCATAGTCATCGACCACCCAGAGATCATGCTCTCTGGACTTCGTCTCGAAGCGCCGCTTCACTCCCACGAAATGAGACAACGCCGTCTCGATCGTTTCCATCGGGATGCCGCAGTAGAGCGCTGCGATCACAGCGCCCAGCGCATCACGGATATTATGCGAGCCCGGGATCTGCAGCTCGATGGTGCCGAGCGTCTTACCCTCATGCACCACATCGAAAAGAAGATGCCTGTTTTCATATCGCTTGTTCACGGCCCAATAGTCAGCTTTTTCATTGAGCCCGTAGGTGATGCAGGTCTTATGGATCTCGGGCAGGATCGCGCATACGCCCTCACTGTCGGTGCATACGATGGCGACGCCGTCCTCGTAGCAGATATGGCTGATGAATTCGGAAAAGGCACGACGGATATTTTCGACGCTGCCATAATGATCCAGATGGTCATCCTCGATATTCGTCACCACCGTCATATAGGGGGAAAATTTCAGGAAAGAGCCGTCGCTTTCATCCGCTTCCGCGATGACATACTCGCCCTTTCCGAGGCAGGAATTTCCTCCGATATAGCTGGCTGCCGCTCCGAGAACGATCGTCGGATCTTTGCCCGCTTCATAGAAAATCTGGCCCACCATGGCAGAGGTCGTGGATTTCCCATGTGCGCCTGCGACTGCGATGCCTTTGCCCCAGTGGAACATGGCCGCCAGTACGTCAGAGCGATGGAACACGGGAATGCCAAGGCGTCTCGCTTCTCGAAGCTCGGGATTTTCTTCGGAGATCGCTGAGGAAATGACCACGCAGTCAGCGCCCTTCACATGAGAGGCTTCATGCCCGATATAAATCTCTGCGCCTTTTTTTCGGAAATCGCGCAGGAAGGGAGAGTCTGCCACATCGGAACCGGAAATGCGATCCCCCTTGTCCAGCAGAATGACGGCCAGCGCACGCATGCCCATACCGCCGATCCCTATAAAATGGAATGTATGATACTTCGTGAGGTCCATAATCGTCTTCCTTTATTTAATGAGCGACAGTGCAAGTCTTGCGATATCCTCTCCGGCATGCACTTTTTTCAAAGTGCCGATGGACTTCTCCATCGTCTGAAGGGCTTCGGGATGCTCGCGAAGCGCTGTAATATTTTCGATAAATTTGGCGCCAGTGACGTCCTTATCCAGGATCATCTTCGCCGCGCCCGCCTCAGAAAAGACGCGGGCATTGTATGTCTGGTGATCCTCCGCCGCATAGGGATACGGGATCAGGATGGCCGGCAGCTCTCTCGCTGCGACCTCCGCCAGACTGATGGCTCCCGCACGGCAGATGATGAGATCGGCCGCCGCCAGTGCATTCGGCATATGGTACTCATAGCGGATGATGCGGCTCGCAGAACCGTAATGCCCATCCTCCTCGCAGCCGAGTGCGCTCGTGATCTTGTCATACTCCAGCTCGCCCGTCACATGGTAAAGGCACAGGTTCTTCGCATCCTTGAAATGACGATGCACATCCAGCATCGCAGTATTGATCGTCCTCGCTCCGCGGCTGCCGCCGGTGACCAGTACCATGAAGGTATCCGGAGAAAGCCCGAGTGCCTTGCGGGATGCCTCCCGCTTGGCTTCCATAATGTCTGGACGGATCGGATTTCCAGTATAGATGCATTTCTCCGGATGCGGGAAACGGGGACCGGCTGCTTCATAGCCCAGCGCGATCTTATCGACCACGCGGGAAAGGATCTTATTCGTGATCCCCGGGATCACATTCTGCTCCTGAATCAGCGTCGGGATATGAGACAGCGCTGCCGCCATCAGGATCGGCCCGCATACATAGCCGCCCGTCCCGATGACTACGTCCGGCGCGAAATCTTTCAGGATCCGGCGCGCTTTGAACAGGCTACCTGCCGCATGACACAGGATGCTGATATTTTCCAACGTCAGCTTCCGCTTCAGGCCCGAAGCCGGCAGCGAGGCGAAACGATACCCTTCTTTCGGAATGATACGCGACTCCATCCCATTCGGCGTACCCACGAAAAGAAATTCTGTTTCTTCCAGTTTTGCTATTTCTTTAGCAATGGTGATGGCCGGGTAAATATGTCCCCCCGTACCGCCGCCAGATAAAATAACCCGTTTCATAAATGATACATGCTCCCAAGTTGGTGGTTTGTAAATGATAATTGGAAAGGTTTAAAGGTTCAGGGTTCAGGGTTAGCCCACGGGGCGTGCTGCCCTTGATTACGTTTGAAAGCCTCGATTAAATGAGAAATTAGAAATGAGAAATGGTGGTTTTCTCGCATCGCAAACCTAATCCCTAGCTACCAGTCACTAGTCACTAGCTACTCATCCCTGCTTTCAAACTTGTTGTGGCGGCTTCGCCGCAAGTATATAACTCCGCGGCGCTTTCTATTTTTAAGCGCCGCACCACAACCCTGAACCCGACAACCTGAACCTTGAGCTCATTATTTCCCTTTTCTCAAAGCCCCTTAACGATTTTCTTGAAATCCATGCCGCGCTCTTCCATATTCTTATACATATCGAAAGAGGAGCAGGCCGGTGAAAGGATGACGACATCCCCCGGTTTCGCCAGCTTCTGTCCGAGGAGGACGGCCTCTTTCATAGAGGATACGCGGTAGATAGCAGAGACGCCCGCTTTCCGTGCCTCTTCTTCGAAACGTCCGGCCGCAGCTCCTAAAAGGATGAGCTCTTTCGTATGACGGCGCACGACCTGCATGAAATCAGAAAGAGGCGTCCCCTTATCATGGCCGCCGGCGATCAGGATAACAGGCTTGTCGAAGGCTTCCATGCCTTTGACGGCTGCATCGGTATTCGTGGCCTTGGAGTCATTGTAGTACGATACGCCATCCAGTTTGCGAACAAATTCGATGCGGTTCGGAAGAGCGGCAAAGGTCTTCAGCGCCTCTATGATGACCGCCGTGTCGACGCCGCCCTCATGTGCCAGGAAAGCAGCCGCCAGGCAGTCCTCGATATTCTGTTTTCCCTTCAGCAACAGCTCTCCTGCGGTGCAGAGAGGAATGGTTTCTCCCCGTCTCTTCAGCACGAGACGGTCACCGGAAAGGCATGCCCCTTCCTCGACCCCATGCGAGGTAGAGAGCAGACACACATGGGTGTGCGTTTCCGCCTGCTTTTTCAGCATCGGCGTATAGGGATCATCCGCATTCAGAAGGATGCAGTTTGTTTCATCCATATTCTCAAAAATGCGTGCCTTGGCTGCCACGTAGGCCTCCATGGTGTGATGACGCTCGAGATGGTCGGGCGTGATATTCAGGATGACCGCTGCCTTCGGCTGGAAATGGGTGATGAATTCCAGCTGGAAGCTCGAAACTTCCGCTGCGATCAGCCCGTCCTCCGGCACCAGCTCTGCTTCGCGGGAAAGGGAGATCCCCAGATTCCCTGCCAGAGCAAAGGGTCTCCCCGAGTGCGAGAGCATGCTGCCTAACAGCGTCGTGGTCGTGGTTTTCCCATTCGTCCCCGTGATGGCAAGGATCGGCGCCTTCGTCACGCGATAGGCCAGCTCTACTTCGCTCAGGACAGGGATGCCTCGCTTCATCGCCCTCTGGATCACGACATTTTCCGCCGGGATGACAGGAGAAACGACGACGGTATCCATCCCGTCCAAAAGGCTCTCCGACTGCGCGCCGAAGCAGAACTCCGCCCCGAGCCCGATAAGCTCTTCTTTTTCTTTTGTATTCTGTATCTGATCTTTCAGATCGGAAATCACGACATGGGCTCCATGACGGAGAAGTACATGAGCCGCGCCAAGGCCGCTGATGCCGGCGCCTAGAATCAATACATTTTTCAAAGCATACCTCCCATGATAGTAAAACATGGATAGTCGATGAGGACTGGTGGCTAGTGGCTAGTGACTGGTAGCCAGGGATTAGGGATCGGCGCAGAAAGTATCCGATTTCATACATCATCTCGCCGTCTCCCAGTCACTGAGTCTCTAGTATCGCGTTTTCTAAATAACTGGCATGTAAGTCAACTTCCGAATCAAGTTAGGAGTGAGGAGTGAAGGCACGGCGCATAAAATAAGGAAGCGCCGCGGAGTTTTATATAAATGATGGACAAACCGTTTTATTTAATAAAGTGGTATTGGGGCACTATATGAATTGTGTGCCCCTCCAAGCACTTCTCACTTCTCACTAAGTCCAGAAGTTAACAAATCGCTATACCAGTCTCCCAGTCTCTTAGTCTCTTAGTCTACGCCAACGCATAGATCGCCAGCATCAGGCTGCCTGCAGCCGCGAGACCCTCGAAGATCCAGAAGGACCAAACGACACGGACTTCGCTCCAGCCCGACAGTTCGAAATGATGGTGCAGCGGACTCATCTTGAAGACACGCTTGCCCGTTGTTTTGAAAGAAATGACCTGAATGATGACAGATAAGGCCTCCAGCACAAAAATCAGCCCGAGGAAGGCGAGCAAGAGCTCCGTCCGGGTCATGACCGAGATCCCGGCGATGGCTCCGCCGAGGGCGAGCGAGCCGGTATCCCCCATGAAAACCTTGGCCGGATGATAATTGAAGAAAAGGAATCCAATGCAGGCTCCTGCCAGAATGATGATGAAATAGCCGAGGTCATGAAATCCCGTCATATAGCAGAAGACCGCATAGGCCGTAAAAGCGATGACGCAGCAGCCGGAAGCCAGCCCGTCCAGTCCATCCGTCAGGTTCACCGCATTTGAAGCCCCCACGATGACAAGGACAACGAAAGGATAGTACAAAAGTCCGATGGAAATATCCATCGTCGTGAATGGGATCGCGATCGAGTACGGCAGGTGCAGGGTATCGACGACGCCCCAGCAGAAGAGCACGGCGAGGATCAGCTGCCCCAGCATTTTCTGCTTGACGGTCAGCCCCAGATTTCTTTTCTTTTCCGCTTTGATGAAATCATCGAGAAATCCTAAAAGCCCATGCCCCAGCGTCAGGAAAAGAAGCCAGAGAACCGATGGATCCAAGAGGCGGTTGAAAAGCACCACCAGCACCATTGCTGTCAGCATGAAGAGACCGCCCATGGTCGGAGTGCCGCTCTTGGCCCGATGAGACTTCGGTCCTTCGGTGCGGATCGACTGGCGCGCCTTCAATTTTTTCAAAAGCGGAATGCCCACCCATCCACAGATGATGGTGAGAACCGCTGCTTCCAGCAGGTATATACAATAATTACTTTCCATCCTTTGTCAGAACTCCCCTCAAGAGCATTGGTACTTTTTCCATATGCATATAGTGCGAACCTTTCACCAGCACGGCATCACCGGCTTTGGCCAAAGACGCCAGCTTCTCGGCAGCCTCTTCACAGGTCTCATACGAGAAAACGGACGTCATGCCGCCCTCTTTGGCAGCGGAGGCCAGATGGCGAGAGAGAGGTCCCACCGTGATGAGGCCGTCAAAGCCCATGGCGGCTGCTTTCTTTCCCGTTTCCTGATGCAGCGCCTCTTCCATCTCGCCCAGCTCTCCCATATCGCCCAGCACCAGATAATGATGCGAAGCGGGGATCTGCTTGAGCGAGCCGAAGGCCATTTCCATAGAAAGCGGATTCGCATTGTACGAGTCATCCATGACGGAGATCCCGGCGATGGTAAGCAGCGTCTGCCGCTGACCGATCGGATGGAAATCCGCAAACGCTCTCTGAATTTTCCGGCTGTCTACGCCAAGGACGCGGGCTGCCGCGATGGCCGCCAGTGCATCGTAGACATTGTGTACGCCGAGAAGATGGAGCTTCACGCGGAATGCTTCATCAAAGGACGTGCAGATGAACTGGGTTTGCGAAGCCTCATAGCGCACCTCCGTCCCGCGGACGGTATAGCGCCCCGCAAGGCCATAGGAAATCACACGTCCCTCGAAACTGTCCCCCATCGCTTTGACGAAGGGGTCATCCCCATTCAGGATCGCCGTGCCATCCTTCGGCAATGCTTCGATGAGCTCCGCCTTCGCCTTCGCGATATTTTCCTGACTGCCGAGGATCCCGATATGCGATGTGCCGACATTGGTCACGATACCGATGGTCGGACTGGCGATCGCACAAAGCTCTGCGATCTGTCCGAAGCCGCGCATCCCCATTTCTACGACGCAGACCTCCGTCTCTTTCGTCATCGAGAGAAGCGTCATGGAAAGGCCGATCTCATTATTGAAATTCTTCTGTGTCGCGCAGACATGAAAACGAGACGACAGGAGCGCCGTCGTCATGTCTTTCGTTGTTGTTTTTCCATTAGATCCCGTGATGCCGATCACCGGCACATGGAAACGCATACGGTGAAAATGGGCAAGATCTTCCAGTGCCTGCTTCGTATCCTTCACGAGAAACGCAGATACATCGGAAGGCAGATCCGCAGCAAAAGAGGCATCCGAAAGGATGACCCCCGAAGCCCCTTTTTCGCACGCCTTTTTCAGGAAGGCATGCCCATCAAAATTTTCTCCTTTAAGAGCCAGAAACAGATTCCCCGTCTCAATGGTGCGGGTATCGGTACTGACCCCGTCCATGGACGGCTCCCTGCCGCGCTTGAGCAGCTTGGCCCCGCAGGCTCTTTCTATTTCTTCTATCGTAAATGAAGCCATGGATTTCACTCCTCCGGTATTTTTCCCAAAAGCGAAGCGCCTATAACTGCTTCAGCGCTTTCCTCGCTTCTTCCCTATCGTCGAAATGAATGGTCTTGTCTTTCAAGATCTGGTAGTCTTCATGACCCTTGCCGGCGATGAGGACGATATCGTCTCCTTTAGCGAGGGAAATCGCCTTCTGGATGGCGCTTCTTCTGTCGACCACCACTTCTACCTGCAGAGACGGCTTCTCCGCCTTCACTTCTTCGACGCCGGCTGCCACTTCTTTCACAATGGTCTCCGGGTCTTCCGTGCGGGGATTATCACTGGTCACGATCGCTACATCCGCATAGCGGGCAGCAATACGGCCCATGATCGGACGCTTCATCTTATCACGGTCGCCGCCGCAGCCGAAAACGACCAGAATGCGGCCCTTCGTGATCTCCTGTGCGGTCGTCAGGATCTTCTCAAGACCATCCGGGGTATGTGCATAGTCGACCACGACGGTGAAGGACTGGCCCTCATCGATCAGCTCGAAACGCCCCGGCACACTGTGGAATGTCTTCATAGCAGCTGCAATGGTTTCCATGGAAATCCCTTCGGAAAGCGCCGCGCCGATCGCCCCCAGTGTGTTATAGATATTGAAACGGCCTGCCAGTCTCGTCTCGAACTGGTAGGTCTTCCCTTCATAGGTCACTTTGAAGGCGGAAGACTTGCCAGTGAACCGGCTGTCAAAGGCATACAGATCCGCCGTCTTGTCACTCATGCTGTAGGTGTGAAGATCCGCCACCTTCTGATCGACAGCGTCCATCATCACATGGGCATACGGGTCATCCACATTCACCCACGCTGCCTTATTGCCCTTCGTCTGTCCTGCCGAAGACACCTTCTCAAAAAGGATAGCCTTGGCTTTTGCATAGTTGTCCATCGTCTTATGGTAGTCCAGATGATCTTCCGTGAGGTTCGTGAAGACGGCATTATCAAATTCCACACCTTCGACGCGCCCCATGACGAGCGAATGGGAAGAAACCTCCATGCACACATGGGTGACCTTTTCTTCTGCCATCTGCCAGAGCAGACGCTCCAGATCGATGACATCCGGCGTGGTATTGTGCGTCGGCAGCTCCTTATCCCCGATCAGGGCATGGATGGTGCCGATGACACCCGTCTTGTAGCCCGCCTGCTCAAGGATATGGCTCACGACATGGGTCGTGGTGGTCTTGCCATTCGTCCCCGTAAGTGCGATCATGCGCATCTTGCGCGACGGATAGTCAAAGAAAAACGGTACCATATCTTCCATCGCTTTTCTGGTATCTGTCACATAGACGACAGTGACCCCTTCCGCTGCCTTCACCTCTTTGGAAGCCACGATGGCTTTCGCCCCCAGCTTCACGGCAGAGCTTACGAACCGATGTCCATCCACATGCGCCCCCTCAAGACAGAAAAAAAGGCTCCCCTCTTTCACCTGCCGCGAGTCCGCTGTCACATCCAAAATCTCAATATCTGTAGTGCCTTCCGTGCGAAGGACCGGCGTTGTTTTCAGTAATTCCGCTAATTTTTTCAAAACAGTCACCTCTGGTTTTGTATTTAGGAAACATAGACACCCCTCCGGATGTCATCCGCGCTTCCTGTATTCTATGAGTCATGCTTTTGAAATCATCACGGCATGCGCCATCACCTCCGGCAGAGATGAAGCTCGAATGCCACTCAATGCCACTCATTATATTAGCTTAAATCTATGGCAAGCACAAGGGACTGTGAAAGATGAAATTTCATTTTCACAGCCCCTTTCTTGTGTAGTTCACTACTATCGCCTTATTTTGGGAGATTCATTGATTCATTTCGAGAAGAGTGCAACAGATCGAACAGCTTCAATTGGGTAGTACGGCGTATAAAAGATGTCAGACGTCTGATGTCTGATGTCTCATGTCTAACGTCTCTAAGTCTACTCCCCAGCCCCTCATCTCCCCTTATTCGGGTGCGGTTTGGCGGGATCCGCACTGCCATAGACCGTACGGACAGGCAGGCTCATCTTGAGCTTCTGTTCCGCGATCTGCTGAATGCGTACCGGTGCCTCCAGACGGGACACCTCGAGCTTATCCACCGCATTCTCCTTCGCCATCGTCATGACCTCGCTGCGGATACGCTGCATTCTGTATTCCTCCTGAATATTGATCCCGCTCAGGAAGACCAGCAGCATCACGGGAAAAAGGATCATCAGCATCCCAAGAATGACATCATGAAAAAAATAGGAAGAGTCAGACCTCTCGCGCTCGATCCGTCGAGGCGCGGCGACGCTTCCCGGCATCGACGGCATGTAACCCATGACTTGCACATCCTGTACCATACGATATCTCTCCCATCTTTTTCAGACTCTATATCTCAGGCTGAAGGAAACAGGGCCAGATCCCCGGTCGCTCCCTACACTCTTTCTACAACACGCAGGACCGCACTTCTCGCACGCGGATTCTCCTCGATCTCTTTCGCACTCGGTTTTTGCGCCTTGCCGATGGACTTCACCAGACGATGGTGGTGGCACACACAGACAGGCAACTCCGGCGGGCAGATGCAGTCCCTTTCCATTTCCTTGAAAGCCTTCTTGATGATGCGGTCTTCCAGTGACTGGAACGTGATGACGCCGACGCGTCCCCCCACTTTCAGGTGGGAAACGCAGGCTTCCATCGTGTCCTTCAGGATCCCCAGCTCGTTATTTACCTCGATGCGGATCGCCTGAAAAGTGCGCTTCGCCGGATGCGGGCCATTTCTTCTGGCATGCGCCGGAATGGCCGCCTTGATGACCGAGACCAGATCATCCGTCGTCTCGATGGGCTTCTTCTCGCGGAATTCACAGATAAACTGCGCGATCCGCTTCGCCCATCGCTCTTCCCCATACTCCCAGATGATACGCGCAAGCTCTTCCTCTTCATACGTATTCACGATCTCATACGCCGTGCGCGGATTCCTCTGATCCATGCGCATATCGAGCTTCCCGTTATTCATATAAGAGAAGCCACGGCTGCCGTCATCGAGCTGATGGGATGAGACTCCCAGATCGAAGATGAAGCCATCGACCTTGTCGATCTCAAGCGAGGCCAGGATATCATGGATGTGAGAAAAATTATCCCGTACCAAAAGATGACGGCAGGCACAACCGGAAAGGCGGTGAGAAGCCGCCTCGATCGCTTCTTCATCCTGATCGACGCCGATCAGAAGCGCATCCGGAGCGAGCTTCTCCGCCATAGCGAAAGAATGTCCGCCGCCCCCTAAGGTGCAGTCGACATAAATGCCATGTGGATCCGTCAGGATCCGGTCGATCATTTCGTGCAGAAGCACGGTGGTGTGTTGAAATTCCATAAATGAGTCCTCGAAAAAAGGTGAAAGGTTCAGGGTTGTGGTGGCGGCTTCGCCGAAATCCTTCGACTCAGGCCTCAACTTTCTGAATGCGACTTTTCCAACAAACGACATTTCACTCCGCTCAGGATGACGAAATGGGCGATGCCCTAAAGTAGCATTCAAGTCACCAATCACTCCCAAACCTCACAGATCAAAATTCAGCGGAAGATCGAGAGCATCCGCGATCTCTGCGATATCCTCGCCCTCTTCGTCCTGCCGCAGGAGCTCCGGATCCCAGATCTCGATGATGGATCCCGTCCCCACGATGCAGGCTTCCTTCTTCAGCTTTGCAAATTCACGAAGGTGGGCAGGGATCAGGATACGCCCCTGGCGGTCGCACTCCATCTCCGTCCCGCGGCCGATCAGATGACGCATGATCTTGCGGACATTACGGTTCGTGAAGGGCAGCTTCTGCAGCCGGGCGATCAAGGCATCCCAGCGCTCTTTCGGATAAATATTGAGGCAGGTATCCAGACTTGGAGCCAGCACAAAACGACTTCCCAGCTCTTCCCTGAATTTCGCTGGAAGGATCATGCGCCCCTTGGCGTCTATGGTATGAGAATATTCATTCATAAACATATCCTTCCACCTCCTCCACATTTACCCACATTCTACCACAATCCCCCACCCTGTGACAACGAAAATTTTTCAAACCCATCATTTTTCCACCTGCTGCCCATGCATTGATTTTATCGATGTTTTCAGCACCTTCTTTTCGAAATCAAACCACTCCCCGCTATGATTTCTTCCGTTTTTCGAAAAACAGGCAAAATAAAAAATCCCCACTCGGGGATCTTTCTATTCAAATGCTTAAAATAATTTCGGCTTCAACAGCGTTGTTTACCTGTATCCAAAAGTTGGGATAGGTGTGAAACAAAAAGTGGCGAAACCTTTCGGTTCGCCACTCAAGCATTCATTTCATGCAAAATAGCCAGCCACTCTGGCTGCCCTCTTCACATAGAAAATCAGACTATCCCTCACAGCTGACTCTTTTCTTTCTAAATGAACCTTCTACGGCACTCCTGTCTACATAACATAAAAAGTGGTCATTTCCAGCCCCAGAATATCACTCTGCCCTTTTACATTCAGGGGAAAAACGTCACACAGATGGCCTAGTTTCAGACATTCTTTTTCGATACATAATTGGCTGAATAAGTATATAGGGAGATCCTCTCAAAAGGATTGAAGATGAGAAGGAATAAAGATTCTTTCAGCTCCATGTATACTGCCCCTTCTTTCAGTTCATACATTGTGCAAACCTTTAATTTGCAGGTGCATAAGGTTCTTCCCTATATCGAGAAAAGCGAGATATTTTCACATAATAAAAATCTCGACCAGTATACGTTTTCAGGCCATCCACCCCTTTTTCCTGCACTATTTTTTTTATCTCATCAAATTTGATTTTTCTTTCTAAAACCCCACTTTTTAATTCAATTTTCTCTTTAAAATCCCTAGAAATCCACACACCAGCTGTTCCTAACTTCAACCATGCAGTTGGATCTGTAGCGCCCAACAAAGAATATATCACTTGATACGACTTGTTTAATATATTATTTCCCCCATCATCACCAATAGGCAGCCTAGGAAATAATTCTAAATCACAGCAAATTAGTTCATCGTCTCTAAACGTAAATCTATAGAACATTTGTATATTAAAAGCATCAAATTTAGATGGATTTATGGGTATGCTTGTTTTATACGATAATTCGGATGTCCCCTTTAGTTTATTCAACGTTTTTGTAATCTCCTGTTCTGATAAATTAAACTTATGCGCATTTGTAAGATATTTCTCCTCATCCCATACTTTATCACTAATTTCATTCCATTTTCTTTGTTCCATAATCTTTTTTACTTCCGCTTTAGGCGTTTGCAAGCGAAATTTATGTTGCACACCATCATAAATAGCAACGTCACGTACGTAAAAATCTACCAGTTTTTCCACATGAGGATTGATAGGATCTTCTTTGAAAGCCATTACATTGCCACTGACAACGCAAAGCAATACCACCAACATCATTACTCTAAAAAATTTTTTAACCATAAACCCTCCCTATTTTTTACTTTCAGTATCAAATCCATGCCATAAAATTCGCTTCATCTCATTATAGCATTCCCTCTTGAATCACGAAACGGTCTTTCAAAGGGGACTTCCAAGGTGAAGAATCTGAGTTTCAGCAAGATCAAAGTATCAGCCACGGCTGATGAACTGTATGCCGCAGGAAACGCGATCGCATCGCTCCAGTCCCGCCCGCTTTCGGGCCTTCGCACGGTAGCGACCAGCGACCTCGCTGACGCAGGCTAGTCGGATAAGCAAAAAGGCGAACCATTTCGGTTCGCCTTTTTTTTATTGTCGTATTTTGGATAAAACAGTCTTTCTTCCGTCATCCACACTTATTTATGCGATGATAGAGTAACAATGCTTCGGCACTGCGGTTTCCAGAGAAACTGTTTTTCCGCTGTGCAAGGAAGATCCCTCGGCTTCGCTCGGGATGACGAGACGGGGCGGCGCTCGTCCAACATGAGTTTTCATCCAGATTTGGAAGCCAACCTCCGCCCCTTCGGGGCACCTCCTTCCATAGGAAGGAGGTAGAATGTCGCATTACCCCGTATCATCAGCCTTCCTTTTCCACATCCATCCCCTGCAGGACGAGCTGTTTCTCGTCTTTTCTCATATGGAAGAAACGGTAGACGTTGTGCGCGGCGCGCTGATTCATGCCGGGGACTTGGGCGAGCTCTTCTTCGCTCGCTTTTTTCATTTCATCGAGTGAGCGGAAGGCATGCCAGAGGGCGTTCCGGCGGTTCGGACCGATGCCTTCGATGTGGTCGAGGACGGACTCTGTATTTCTTTTATTCGTCCACTTCCTATGGTAGGTGATGACGAAGCGGTGGGCTTCGTCGCGGAGGAACTGGAGAAGCTGGAGAGCGGGCTCATGGTGATCGAGGACGATCGGGATGTCGCTGCCTTCTACGTAGATCTCTTCGATACGCTTGGCGAGCCCGATGACGGGTGCATGGCAGCCCGCCTCGCGAATCACGGGAATGGCTGCATGCATCTGCCCAAGACCGCCATCCAGGACGATGAGGTCGGGCTCGGGCCAGTCCTTTTCCTTCCCATAGCGGCGGCTCATGACTTCTGCCATGGATTTGAAATCGTCCGCATGCCCCTGCGTGGTCTGCAGTTTGAATTTCCGGTATTCGCTCTTCGCCGGACGGCCATGCTCGAAGACGGCCATGGAGCCGGTGGTTTCTGCGCCCTGGTTATGAGAAATATCGAAGCACTCCATGCGCTCGGGAAGGCGCGGCAGAGAGAGCAGCTCTTTCAGTTTCTGCACGGCGCCCTGCTCGCGGGCGTCCTGATACTCCCACTGCAGCTTCTTGTCGGAGAGATACTTCGCTGCATTCGCCATCGCCATGTCTTTCAGGCGGCGCTTGAAGCCGCGCTCGGGGCGGATGAGCTTCACTTCGCTGCCGCGAAGCTTCGTCAGCCACTGTGAGAGGAGGCCGGACTCTTCCGGCAGGAGCGGCAGGATGATTTCTTTCGGGACGGATGTCGGATTTCCTCCGTAGAAATCGCGAAGGAAGGTGGTGATGATCTCCTCATCCGTCTCGGATGCACTTTCTGGGATACTGAAATTCTCCTTCCCCACCATGCGGCCATAACGGATATAGAAAATCTCCAGTCCGGTGTGACTGCCGTCGCGTGCCATGCCGAGCACGTCGAAATCCCCTTCCGCAGATACGATGTGCTGGCGCTGCTGCACACTCTGGATAGCGCGGATATGGTCGCGCAGCTTGGCGGCTTTTTCGAAATCCATCGCTTCCGACGCCTCCATCATCTGCTGCGTGAGCTCCTTTTCCAGCGAGGTGCTCTTCCCTTCGAGCAGGTCGCAGATGGTCTTCACATCACGGTCATAGTCGATGTGATCGACGTGGCCGCCGCAGGGCGCACTGCAAAGGTGCATGTGGTACTGCAGACAGGGACGTGATACCTTCATGGAGCGGCAGGTGCGGATGGGATAGTAGTGGCGAAGAAGGGACAGCGTCTGACGAAGGCTTCCCACGTCGGTGAAGGGACCGAAATACTTCGCCCCATCATCGCGGCGGATATTCCTCGTGACGAAGATCCGCGGCCACTCGTCATTCACCGTGATCTTCACATAGGGGTACGATTTGTCGTCGCGCAGGGAAATATTGTACTTCGGGTGCAGTTCTTTGATGAGATTGCACTCCAGGATCAGCGCCTCCATCTCCGTCCCGGTCATCGTGATGTCGAGATCGTCCGCGTGACGGATCATCGCAGCGACTTTCGGGGAACGGTTCTTATCCTCGCGTACATAGGAGCGGACACGATTCTTCAGGTTCTTCGCCTTGCCGACGTAGATGATCCGCCCGTCTTTGTCTTTCCAACGGTACACCCCGGGCGAGTCAGGAAGGGCTTCTACCTTGGCTTTGATTTTTTCATTGACATCGATCATAAAAGACTCCTGAGAAAAAGAATAAGGCGAACGAAAAAGATCCGTAGGCTTCGCTCGAGATGACGATACACGAGGAGCGATTGTCTTACATACATCGTTTACCATTCTGCTGAAAGGTGCCTCTTCGAGGCACTCTATCCTGCGCCTTCTTCAAGGGGCTGCTCAGCTGGCATGGAAAACGAATCCCTAATCCCCAGCCACTAGCCCCTAGTCACTTTAGCCCCATAAACTTTTTCGTCCGTTCGATGACCGGGCCAAGGTACTGCCCGGTGTAGGACGCTTCCACTTTCGCGACTTCTTCCGGCGTGCCGGTGGCTACGATCTCGCCGCCCTTGTCGCCGCCTTCGGGACCTAGGTCGATGATGTAGTCGGCGGTCTTGACGACATCAAGATTGTGCTCGATGACGACGACGGTATTTCCCTGATCCACCAGCTTCTCGAGGACGATCAAAAGCTTTCGGATATCTTCGCTGTGAAGGCCTGTGGTCGGTTCATCGAGGATGTATAGGGTGTCTCCGGTGCCGCGGCGCATGAGCTCGGTTGCCAGTTTCACGCGCTGGGCTTCGCCGCCGGACATGGTGGTGGCGGGCTGTCCGAGATGGATGTAGCCGAGGCCGACTTCCTGAAGGGTTTTCAGCTTGCGCAGGATCTTGTCGTGATTTTCAAAGAAAGGCACAGCCTCATCGATGGTCATATTCAGCACATCAGAGATGTTCTTGCCTTTGTAGCGGACTTCGAGTGTCTCGCGGTTGTAGCGCGCGCCGTGGCAGACTTCGCAGGGGACATAGACGTCCGAGAGGAACTGCATCTCGATCTTGATAATGCCGTCACCGTGGCAGGCTTCGCAGCGTCCGCCTTTCATGTTGAAGCTGAAGCGTCCCGGTTTGTAGCCGCGCATCTTGGCTTCGGAGGTCTGGCTGAAAAGCTCGCGGATGTCATTGAAAACACCGGTATAGGTGGCCGGATTCGAGCGCGGCGTGCGGCCGATCGGTTGCTGATCGATGTCAATGATCTTATCCACATACTCTGCACCGTCCATGGAGTCGAAAGCTCCGGCCCGATAGGAGGTATGATTCTTGATATTGGAGAGGCCCTGATAGAGGATCTCATTCACGAGCGTACTCTTGCCTGAGCCGGACTCCCCGGTAACGACGGTAAAGGCGCCGAGCGGGATGGTCACATCGATGTGCTTCAGATTGTGCTCGGCGGCGCCATGGATGGTGAGTGAGAGTCCATTTCCTTTTCTTCTCGTTTCCGGTAGCGGGATGTATTTCTCACCGCGCAAGTACTGCCCCGTGATGGAGTCCTTCACCTTCATCACGTCTTCAGGCGTGCCCTCCGCGACGACGGAGCCGCCATGCTCCCCTGCGCCGGGGCCGATATCCACGACCCAGTCCGCGGTGCGGATGGTATCCTCGTCATGCTCGACGACGATGAGCGTATTTCCCAGATCGCGCATGCCTTTCAGTGTCGCAAGGAGCTTGTCATTGTCGCGCTGATGCAGACCGATGGACGGCTCATCCAAGATGTAGAGGACGCCGACGAGGCCGGAGCCGATCTGCGTCGCCAGACGGATGCGCTGGGCTTCGCCGCCGGAGAGCGTCGAGGCTCCGCGGGAGAGTGTCAGGTAGTCGAGCCCGACATTCACGAGGAAGGAGAGACGGCTCTTCACCTCGCGCAGGATCTGGTCTGCGATGATTTTTTCCTTTTCGGAAAGCGTGACATGATCCATGAAGTCCAGAAGGTCGATGACAGCCATTGAGGAAATCTCTGCGATATTCTTCCCGCCAACGCGGAAAGCGAGGCTCTCAGGCTTCAGGCGCGCCCCATGGCAGACGGGGCAGGGCTTCTCGATGAGGTAGTTCGACAGCGTTTCCTTCATCTTCTCTGTCCACGCCTCTTCATAGCGCCGCTTCGTCATCGGGACGATGCCTTCGAAGGGACGCTCATAGGTCTTCGTGATGCCTTCAGGGCTGGTGTATTGGAAGGAGAGCAGCGCCGTGCCACCGATTTCAAACTCCACTTTCGCCTGATCCGGCAGGTCATCATAGCATGCATCCATGGTGAGGCCATAGGATTTCAGGAAGGCATCGAGCAACTTGTAGAGCCATGTTTCCTTATTATAAGGAAATGGCTGGATCGCGCCCAGACGGAAGGGCATCGTGTGATCGGGGAGGATCCGATGGAAATCCGCCTCCAGTGAAGCGCCGAGGCCCATGCAGGCGGGGCAGGCGCCGAAGGGATTATTGAAGGAAAAAATGCGCGGCTCCGGCTTTGGCAGGGAAATCCCGCAGTCCGGGCAGGAGAAGTGCGTGGAAAAGACCATGTCCTTCCCGCCGATGACGCTTCCCACCATCATCCCGTCCCCCAGCTTCAGCGCGGCCTCCACCGAGTCTGTCAGGCGGCGCACGATACCGTCTTTCATGATGACACGATCCACCACCACTTCGATGGTATGCTTCTTGTTTTTCGCAAGCTCGATGTCATCGGACAGGGAGAGGACGTCCCCATCCACGCGGACGCGGACATAGCCCTCTTTGCGGAGCTCTTCCAAGAGCTTCTTATGCGTCCCCTTCTTCGCGACAGCGACCGGCCCTAAGAGCATGAGCTTCGTCCGTTCCGGAAGGGCAAGGAGCGCATCGACGATCTGATCCACCGTCTGCCGCTGGATCGGCTTGCCGCAGTGCGGGCAGAAGGCACGGCTCGCATGCGCATACAGCATACGAAGGTAGTCGTGGATCTCCGTCACTGTGCCGACCGTCGAGCGCGGATTATGGCTGGTGGATTTCTGATCGATGGAAATCGCCGGTGAAAGCCCTGAGATCTTATCCACATCCGGCTTATTCATCTGCCCTAAGAACTGCCGCGCATAGGCAGACAGGGACTCGACATATTTTCGCTGCCCTTCCGCATAGATGGTGTCAAAAGCCAGCGACGATTTTCCCGAGCCGGACAGTCCGGTGAAAACGATGAGTTGATTTCGCGGGAGCGTCAGATCGATATTCTTCAGATTGTTCTGACGCGCGCCTTTTATGATGATTCCTTTTTCCATGGATGTCCTTTCGAAATTGAAGGAAAATGTATGGGGATTTAGGGGAGCCCCTGAGGCGGCTCCCCTTGATTCCATTTGAAAGCCTCGATTGAATGAGAAATGGCTGATAAACGTTGTGCTATTGAGATTTCTCGGCTTCGCTCGAAATGACGATACAAAAGGAGCGATTGTCTTACATACGTCGTTCACCATTCTGCAGAAGGGTGCCTCCTCGAGGCACTCTATCCTCCGCCTTTGGCACGCCCCTTCTTCAATGGGCTGCTCAGCTGGCAGGGCAAAACGAACCCCTAATCCCTAATCCCCAGCCACCAGCCTCTAGTCACCCCAAAAATTACACCCGTTTCTTCATTGGTTTATAAATCCGTTTCTTCGTCGCAGCCTGACGCTTCAGGGCTTCTTCCGCCCGGGAGCCGTAGCGATCGGTCCAGAGCTGGCGCAGCTTGGCGAGCTGGTCGCGGAAGCGGGCGGCGGCTTCGAATTCCAAATCCTTGGCGGCCTGCTTCATGAGTTTCTCGCAGTCCTTCATGCGAGCGTAGATCTCCTCATCAGAAAGCTCGCCCTCTTTTTTCTTGCCGCCGTAGGCAGCCGGCTTTTCTTCGATCTTCGTGAGATCGATGAGGTCTTTGACCCGCTTTTGGACAGTGTGGGGGATGATGTGGTGCTCTTCATTATAGGCCTGCTGGATGGTGCGGCGGCGATTCGTCTCATCGATGGCATACTTCATCGACTTCGTGATGCGATCCGCATACATGATGACATGCCCGTGCTCATTTCTGGCGGCACGGCCGATGACCTGGATCATCGAAGTTTCCGAGCGCAGGAAGCCCTCCTTATCCGCATCGAGGATAGCCACGAGCGAGACCTCCGGCATATCAAGACCCTCACGCAAAAGATTGATGCCGACCAGCACATCGAAAACGCCCGCACGCAGGTCACGGATGATCTCCGCACGCTCGATGGTCGCGACGTCAGAGTGCAGATAGCGTACCTTCACGCCCGCTTCCGTCAGGAAATCGGTGAGATCTTCCGCCATTTTCTTCGTGAGTGTCGTAATGAGGACGCGCTCGTGAACCTCCTCACGCTTATGGATCTCCCCCAGCAGGTCATCCATCTGTCCTTCGATGGGACGCACCTCGATGGAAGGATCCAAGAGCCCCGTCGGGCGGATGATCTGCTCAGCCAGATTCGTCTGGACGCCCATTTCATACGGTCCCGGCGTCGCCGACACATAGATGATCTGATTGATCCGTTCGGTGAATTCGTCAAACGTCAGCGGACGGTTATCCAGCGCAGACGGCAGGCGGAAGCCATAGTCGACGAGCGTGCTTTTTCTCGACTGGTCGCCATTGTACATCGCACGCAGCTGCGGTACCGTCACATGCGACTCATCGATCATGATGAGGAAATCTTCAGGGAAGTAGTCCAGAAGCGTAAATGGCGGCTCGCCGGGCTTCCTGTCCGACATGTGGCGGGAATAATTCTCGATGCCGGAGCAGTATCCGACCTCCTGCATCATTTCCAGATCATAATTCGTCCGCTGCTCGAGACGCTGCGCCTCCAAGAGCTTATCCTGATCCCGGAGCTCTTTGAGCCGCCCGTCCAGCTCCTTCTCGATAGACGTGACGGCACGGCGGAGCTTATCCGAACTGGTGACATAGTGCGATGCCGGGAAGATGCCGATGTGATTTCTCTCAGCGACCGTCTCCCCCGTCAGGACATCGAACTCCGTCAGGGAGTCGATCTCATCACCGAACATTTCGATCCTGACGGCGACATTGTTTTCTGATGCAGGAAATACATCGATCGTATCTCCCCGCACACGGAAGGTATCTCGCGTGAAATTCATGTCATTACGCATATACTGCATACTGACGAGCTTCTCCAAGATCTTGTCGCGCTCGATCTCCTCGCCCGGCCGGAGCGAGAGCCCCATGGAGCTGTAGTCCTCCGGATCGCCCAAGCCGTAGATACAGGACACCGATGCCACGATGATGACATCCCGCCGCTCGAAAAGCGCCATCGTCGCAGAGTGGCGCAGGCGGTCGATTTCCTCATTGCGTGACGAGTCCTTCTCGATATAGGTATCCGTCTGCGGCACATAAGACTCCGGCTGGTAGTAGTCGTAGTAGGAAACGAAGTAGTACACCGCATTGTCAGGGAAGAAATCCTTGAATTCGCTCGCCGTCTGCGCGGCCAGCGTCTTATTCGGAGAAATGATGAGCGTCGGGCGCTGCACCTCTTCGATGACCTTCGCCATCGTGAAGGTCTTCCCCGTCCCCGTCGCACCGAGCAGCACCTGCGCCCAGTCGCCATTCCTGAGTCCGCTCACCAGAGACTTCACCGCCTTCGGCTGATCCCCCATCGGGTGGAACGGCGCTTTCAGCGTGAAAGGCACTGCCGGCTCTGTATATTCTCTTTTGATCCGCGAATGATCCATACCCTCGCCTCCGTTTGCTTTTATCGATATTTATCTATGTATTATAGCATAGATGGGAAGGGGTGACTAGGGAAAACGGATAAAGGAACGAAGAATGCCGGTTCCCCCGCATCGTCATTTCGAGCGCAGCGAGAAATCTTCCTCGCACAACGGTCAAAGGGAGAGTGTGAGAGGAAGAGCAGCCGAAACACCTAGGCGATTTTATCATTACCTCATAAGTACAGAGTACCGCAAGGGCGTAAAGATCCCTCGGCTACGCTCGGGATGACGATACGCGAGAACGGGCAATCTCACATTCCCTTTCATTCCTTCACGTAGAAGGCTGCCCCTTCGGGGCAGATCTATCCTCCGCCTTCGGCGCGCCCCTTCTTCAAGGGGCTGCTCAACTGACATGCAAAACGAATCCCTAGTCCCTAGTCACCAGTCACCCCAATTAAAAAGCCCCGCCTTTCGGCGGAGCCTTTTCATCGGCAGTATTGTCCCAGAACTTCGATGACACGATCGATCTCTATCGGTTTCGTCAGGTGAGCATTCATACCGGCTTCCATGCATTTTTTCGCATCTTCATCGAAGGCATTCGCCATCAATGGCAAAAAAGCAGTCGCTGTCATCTCCCTGCCTTCTGCTTTCCCACGCAAAAAGGCCAGAACTTTTCGTCCTGACCTTCGAGAATCTTGGCTTGATAAGGGATCTTTCTGCCCTCAGAATGTTTTTCTTGCGAGCGGATTTGCCGCTTCCCCATAGAAATGCTCTGACATATCCACGAAAACATCGGAAAGGAGCGCGTCGAAGACGTCATCGCTCATCTTGCTTCCGACAACAGAGAACGCATACTCCCCTTCCGTCCAGAAAGCAGCGAGTGAGCCATCCATCGTCTTCGCTGTCATGACCTCCGTCGCACCGATCATGCGCGATTTCCAGCGACCGGTATAGACTCCGCTGATATTTTTTCCTGCCCCTTCTCCCTCCATCCTCGCCGTGCGGACAGAGAGCGTGCTGCCATCATCCATCCGATAACGGATATCCGAGAGCTTGCCGCCGATGGCGATATAGTCTGTCAGATGGCACTTACCGGCAAGCAGCGTCCCCTTCGGAAGGAAGAGAGGACGGCTGTCCGTGGCTTCTGCGAGCGCATGGTACGTCTTGTATTCCACCAGAGGATTCGGCATCCCGATCGGCGGCATCTCCGCCCGGCTCGCAAAAGCAGGGATCAACAAAGCCGTCGCAACGACCATCAATGCATATTTCCATTTTTTCATCATCTATCATCCTTTCCGCAGCAGTCATCCTGTTTTGAAGATGCGGGTATTATAGCATAGAATTGACTGTAGGTCAAATTTATACAGAAAGCATCCTTCCGGGACGATATAGTCTCGATAGCATCCCCCTTTGCAAAGCCTTAAACACCTGTACATCTTGTAGCCTATATGTCCGTCCTTCCTTATAGCTTTATCACAGCCAGGAAGCTCGCTGAGCAATCAGGATGCACACTTTACAAAGCAGAAAATGAACTGACAAGCTCCTGCGTATATGGGTGCTGCGGGTGATGCAGCACATCTTCTGCCGCCCCGATCTCCACCAGCCTTCCTTGCGATAGGATGCCCACGCGGCTTGCCATCGCGGCAAGGACATCGAGGTCATGAGAAATGAAGAGATAGGCGATCTTCTGCTCCTCCTGAAGCTCTTGCAAGAGGGTCAGGATCTCCGCCTGCACTGACACATCCAGCATCGAAGTCGGCTCATCCAAGATGAGGACCTCCGGTGAGATGAGGAGCAAACGAGCAAGCGCCACACGCTGGAGCTCCCCGCCGGAAAGCTCAGCCGGATAGCGCGAGAGCAGCTCGCGTCGAAGCTGGAGGCGTGAAAGCATCTCTTGCATACGCTCTTCAAAATGATCCATCTTCCCATATAGGCGTGAGGGCTCTTCGATAGTCTCACGGATCGTCATACGCGGATGAAGCGCGGCCACAGGATTTTGAAATATCATCTGCATCGTGCGGCGTACCGCGAGCATCTCTTTCCCGGAAAGCTCGCCAAGATCCAGCCCGTGATAGAGCACGACCCCTCCATCTGGCGCAAGAAGCTGCATCAGGATACGGATGAGTGTCGTCTTCCCCGCACCGCTCGTCCCCGCGATCCCCAGTGTCTCTCCTTTCGAAAGCGTGAAGGAAATATCCTTCAGCACCTCCTTCTTCACTTTCCGTATATATCCGGTCGTGAAGGATTTCGAAATATGCTGTACGTCTAAGAGCATGGGCGCTCCTTTCTAAAAAGATGAATGACCGATGATGCTTTCTCCACATTTCACAAAATGTCCCTCTCCGACTTTCCTCATCGTCTGCCTCTTCTCACAACCTTTTCCGCAGAATGCACATCGACTCCGAAAAATGCAGCCACCGGTGAGACGGGAAAGATCCGGTGGATTTCCGGAGATGGGATGAAGGCCGCGAGAAGGCGCCGCAGCGAGAAGTCCCCGCGTATAAGGGTGGTATGGATTCTTGAAAATATCCTCTGTGCTCCCCTGCTCGAGGACTTCCCCAGCGTAGAGCACCACCACACGATCGGCGAGACATTCTGCCAGTGCGAGGTCGTGAGTGATGAGCAGCATCCCCCTTCCTGCCATCTTGATCTGAAGAAACATATCTGCCACCTGTTTCCTTACAAGCGGATCCAGCCCCTTCGTCGGTTCATCTGCGATGAGCCACTCCGGGGAAGACAAAGTCATCATCGCTGCCATGACGCGCTGCGCCATACCCCCTGAAAGCTGGTGCGGATAGGACGCACACACGCGGACAGGATCCCCAAGGCCGTACTTTTCCAGCTGCCCAAGAGCACTCTGCCTGCTCTTCTCTTTTCCCCAGCCCAGCCGCTTCCGCAAGACTTCTGTCACCTGCCGTCCGACACGCATCAGCGGATTCATGGCAGAGATCGGATCCTGCGCGATCCAGCCGATGCGATCACCTCGGATATCATTCATTTCTTCCTCGGAAAACTGGAGAAGATCATTTCCATCATAAAAAATGCTTCCTGTCATTCTCGCATTTTCCGGAAGAAGACGCATGATGGCCGTGCCCAAGATCGATTTTCCGCTCCCCGACTCGCCAAGGAGCGCAGTGATTTTTCCCCCGTGAAAGAGAAGATTTACATCACGAAGCACGCGGACAGCGCCCATCGGCGAAGAGAAAGTAACAGAAAGTTGCTTGACTTCAATATCCATAGAAAAGGCTCCTTTCAGGTAAGGGAAGTGTTACAGATTCTAAAGGCTCTGTGGAGAAGGGCTGCCTCCACTCATGTGGTACAGTGAAAGGACAGCCTATTCTTAGCTTCCCATCGGGGACGCGCCTTGAAAGAAGCTCTGCTCCGATGAAGCTCTCCGTCATTTCCTTAAGAACATGGCCCACACAGGCGAACATGCAAAGCCCATCCCCCTCTTATTTCCTTATTCGTTCTCTCATCGCATCTCCCAGAAGATTGATAGAAAGGCAAAAGAGAGTAATGCCTGTACCGGGAGCGATCATCATCAGCGGGTATGAGCGGAAATAGGTCCTCGCATCAGAAATCATGACGCCCCAATCCGCCGTCGGAGGAGAAACACCCAGTCCCAAGTAGGACAGCGCCGAAGCCGAGAGCAGCGAAGTCCCGATGCGGAGCGTCAATAGCACGATGACGACGGGAAGCACATTCGGAAGTACATATCTCCTTACGATGTACCCATGGGATGCCCCCAAGCTTTTGATGCTTTCCATGTAAAGCTCTCCACGAATACGTATGACCTCACTCCTCACGATACGTGAAAAACCCGCCCACGAGGTCAGAGTCAATGCGATGATGAGGCGGAAATTGTTCTCCGGAAGGATCGCCGCGACCGCGATCATAAGACTCATCCCCGGAAGTCCCTGAAATACAGCCACAAGACACTGGATCCCCCGATCCACCCAGCCGCCAAAGTAACCGGAAAGGATCCCCAGCATAAGGCCAAGGACCATGGTACAAAACGCCGCCACGAAGGCAAAAGCCACTGACGTCCGCGCACCATAGATGGTACGGGAAAGAATATCACGCCCCAGCGCATCCGTCCCCAGCCAGTGTGAGGATGACATGCCTTCCAGGATTTCCTCCGTAGATACCGCGGTGGGATCATAGGGCGCGATCCATGGGGCAAAAAGCGCGAGGAATACGATCCCCATCGCCAGAAAAAGCGCCATTCCATAGATCCAGTGAAGCTCCTTCTTCATCAGCCCTCCCTCGCTTTCGGGCTCAGCAAATAGTAGCTGAGATCAACCAGATAATTAAATACAATGAAAACGGTCCCACTGACCAGCACATAGCCCTGAATCACCGGATAATCCCGTCCCCAGATAGCCGAGAGTACATAGCTTCCAAGACCGGGTATGGAAAAAAGATTCTCGATAATGACCGAGCCGCCCAGGATCGAGGCAAAAAACGTTCCCAGCATAGTAATGACCGGCATCAGCGAATTGGGCAGGACATGATAGATCTCTATATACGAAGCGGAGAGCCCCTTCGCCCGCTCTGTCAGAAGAAAGGGCTTCTCCATCACCGAAAGGACCGACGTCTGCTCCAGACGCAGCACCGCAGCCGCCGTCCCTGCTGCCAGCACAAAGGATGGCAATATCATGTGGAGCGCATCGCCATATCCGGAGGAAGGCAGGAGCTGCCACTCTTCGGAAAAGATCAACATCATCATGATCCCCAGCCAGAAAGACGGCATAGAAATAAAGAAGAGCGCCACGATCTCAAGTCCGATCTCTGCCGCATGTCCCTTCCTGCGCGCCGCCCATATACCCGCAGGGATGCCGAGCAGGATCACCCACCCCATCGCCCAGAGAGCCAGGTGGAAGGTGACGGGAAATCTTCGCATGAGCTCGGACAGCACCGGTCTATGTGTCAGATACGATACACCCAGATCTCCCACTGCCGCATGTGTGAGCCAGCTCCCATACTGCATCCAAAAAGGCTGATCCAACCCCATGCTCTCCCGCATCGCAAGAAGCTCCGACTCCGTCGGTTCTGCCGTACCATCCATGATCAATACCGCCATCGCCGGATCTCCGGGCGCAAGCACCCCCAGAAGGAACGCCAGGATCGTGAGTCCGATGAGAAAAGGGATAAGGAGAAAAATGCGATGAACCGCATAGATCAGAAAAGATTTCATGAGATGTGCCTCCTTTCGTGAATCACTGACACGAGGGCCATACCAAGCGCAGAAGGACATACATCCGTCAAGACGCCATACAAAGAAATTTCATAGGAAGAAAGCGGCGATCTGTCACCGATACTTTTCCCTACTCCTTCCACGCCACCTTGTCCAGCGTAATACCATAGACAGCCGCATGATAGCCTGTGATTTTTTTCGAACAGACAGCGAGATTCTCATCTTCCAAGAGCGGGATAACCGCCGGATGGAGGAGAAGCTCTTTCCGGATCTCATGGTAGAGCACCTGCCGATCTTCGATCTCATAGGTATGAGTAAGCGCATCAAAGGCTGCATCTATTTTCGGATTGGCATAGCAGAAATGGCTGGCAAGATTCGTCGCACCATCGCTATGAAAGAACTCTCTCAAAAGCGAAGTCGGATCGAGATTTCCTAGCCCCCTCGTCCCGATGGCGAGATCGTAATCTCCTTCCTTCATCATTTTCCTTGACGTCAGACCATCTACCATCACGATCTTGACATCCAGCCCGAGATCCTTCAGCTCCGCCTGCAGAAATTCAGAAATGACCTTGTAAGGGTAACGCTCGGCGCCATACTGTGGCAGGAGGAATTTCACCTCACACCGGGCATCCCCCAGCACTTCTCGCGCAAGTGCCTTCGCCTCAGCAGGATCATAGATCGGCGGCTCCGATCGCGAAAAAGGATTCGTACTATTCAAGAAGCTCCGCGTCGGCGTACCGAATCCCGCAAAATAATATTTCACGATCTTTTCCCTATCGACGGCCAGATCGAGCGCCCTTCGCATGCGTTCATCGGAGAAAGGGAAACGGCCGCCATTGACAGAAAGATAGTGGGAAATCGTCGAGTGCGCACTGTCTACCGAGAAATCCCCCGTTCGCATGAGCTCCCTCACCATCATCGGTGTCAGTCCGCCCAGATCCAAGACCCCCTGCACCTCTCCCGAACGCATCGCCGAATACCGCGCCTCCGCCGAAGTGATCACGCGGATACGGATCCGCTTCGCCTTTGCTTTTTCGCCATGGTATCCATCAAAGCGCGAGAGGAGCGTATAGTCGTCCGCCTTCCTGTCAATGATCTGAAAAGGCCCTGTGCCCGCTGCGATTTTCGTGAAATCTCCCGTTTCTCTGTCAAAAGAAGCCGGACTGAACATCGCGCTCCCCCAGCCCGCCATGCGATAGATCAGCATGGGGACAGGCCGCTCGAAATACAGATGGAGCGTGTAGTCATCGTCCGCCTCATAACGGACAAGCCCCGGGTAAATGCGCGAGACCAAGTAACCATAGAAGGAAGATGGCTTGTAGCCCATGTGCGTCACGCGGTAGATATTCTCTCGCGCCGCATATGCATCGAAGGAAACCCCGTCATGGAACTTCACCCCCTTCTTCAGATGAAAGATCCACTCCGTCTTCTCCGCATTCGACTCCCAAGACTCGGCGAGCATCGGCATGACTTTCCCATCGTCAGAAATCCCGACCAGCGACTCCCAAGTCTTTAGGATCACGGTGGAGTAGTAGGGGTCCTTCTCCCCCGGCGAAAGATCCCTGCCCGCCACGAGCACGATCTCTTTCTCCTCTCCCGTCTTCGGCGCGTCCCCGCAGCCCGCGAAAGCGAGCGGGAATAGCAGGAGGAAAAAGAGAGATAGATAGCGAAAGAAAATACGCATAGGGATTCACCTCTTTTCTTGTGGAAACACTTTTGGACAATAGGGGAATAGGCGGCCGCAAGGCCGCCTATTATTATACATATATATTAGAAGTGGAGTTTTGCTGTGAAGGTGAAGGTGCGCGGGAGTGACAGATAGACCTGATTTCCGCGAGAAACCATCCAGTAGTCTTTGTCGAAGACGTTGTTGCACATCAGAGAGAGTTCTGCCGGAGTCTTGCCGAAGTGTGTCTTATAGGTAGCACCCAGATCGAAAATGGTATAGCCGCCCGCCCAGACTTTTTCATTCATGACTGGAGTTTTGCCAGTATAGATTCCGCGGCCAAGAATGCTCCAGGATTCATTCGGATTGTATTCCGCACCGAAGACAGCCGTCCACTGGCTGGTACCGTTGACACGAATACCGTCCAGCTGACCTTTTGTTGTTTTTTCCTGTTTGGCATCAAGGTGGGAAAGACCGCCAAAGACATTCCACTTGTCAGTCAGCTTGCCATTCACAGAAAATTCTACGCCTTTATGACGTGCTTCCCCGTCTTTAGACTGGAAAGGTTTGCTAAAACCTGGCTTATAGACGCTAATTAGGTTATCCTGTTTCAGGTCATAGTATGCCAGTGTCCAGAGCAGATCATTCTTCATGTATTTGAAGCCGATTTCATTCTGCTTTGTTTTGAGCGGCGGAAGAACATCACCATAGTTTTCAAATGTGGTGTTGACGCCCGTACCGCAGTCAAAGTTTTCGGAATGGCTCGCATAGATAGACATATTTTCATTTGGATGGTAAATCAATCCGTAGGTCGGGCTGGTGTCATCCGTATTGACTCTTTCTATTCTAGACGCTTTAGAAGTATTGGACGCACTTCCTTCATACTTGTAAGCGTTGGAAGTAGCTTCATGTTTATGAATACCCAATATCACATTCCATTTATCATAGGTCATGTAGTCGACCAAAGAATAACTCTTGACGCGTGTCTTATTATTCCAGCGGGTATCAAACTTAGTTGGTGCAGCCAATGTCTGATGAATGCCTGTGTAAAGATCGCCAGTACCAATAGTTAGCTTCGAGCCATTGTTATACGCACTTTTTCGATTTCTCCATGCCTGATTATACGAAAGGGTAATGTCATGCTTCACATCCCCTGTATTATAATGTGCGGTAGTTCCCACCTGCCAGTAATAATACTCCTGTGGCGTCCCTCCTGGCTTAGCTGTTACAGTCAAAGTACCGTCTTCTTTTAACACATAGCCGCTGCCGCCATTCGCCATAACGTTACGATCGAGATCATTTCTCTGCATCCCGAAGTTGAAGAACCCATCCCAGTGTTCATTAAACTTCTGATCATGATTGTACGTCATCAGCCAGCCATGGGTCGATTTCACCATACCATCAAAGCTATAATCGTTCGAACCTTTCGGTACTGCCGGCAGTTTTGTCACACCGCTGTCAAGAATGAACCAGCGCAGCCCGCCCTGAATGTCCAGATTTCTATAGCCGATGAAGAGATTATCCTTCGCGTGTTCCGTGGTATGGTCGATATTGGCAAAAATCCCCTGTCCATTGATTTTCGTCCCTTTGACAGACGTTCTGCCATTGAGGTTTTCTGTCGTGATACGAACGCCCCATTCCTTCTTGTCCCCGAAACGTTCGCCATAGTCAAGGTATTCTCCAAAGAGACCGCGGCCAGAAATCGTCTGCGTGTAGTCGAGTACCCTTTCATCCGGAGCCACCTTCGTCTTCACACTGATAATGCCGCCCGGATTCGTCGTTTCATACTGTACACCTGTACCATAAATACCTACGTTTGGTCCGGAAAGAACTTCCAGCGATTCGATCGGATACAGGGGGGTATTGAACTGGGTGAATACGCCCGGTACATTGTTCACATAGAAATTCGTACCATTTGTGCGAAGACCGCGGAAGAAAAAGTCGCCATGAAGGATCGATCCAGTCTGACGAACAGATGGCGAATTAGCGAGAAGCGCATCCATCGGTTTATCCGGACCAGTGAATGTTTCCATGGCTTTTTCGGTAAAGTTCATCTGCGTAAATGGAACGTCCAGCGTATTTTTTCCACTCAAAAAACCTGTCTGCGATTTGGTGTAGACGAAATCGCCAGGCAGGACTTCACGTTCCTTATTTCTGTCACCAATGACAACGACTTCAGCGAGCTGCGTCACCGCAGGTTCTTCTGCAAAGACAGTACCCCCCCCTAAAATTCCGGCAGCAGCCAGAGTTCCAAGGATGAGGCACGACAACGTTTTCCCTTTTCTCATAAAGATCTCTCCTCGATAAAAAACTCGCCAGCATATAGCCAGCATGAAATAAGATATATTCCATTCCCGAAGCGCCGTGTATCCAAGTTTCCACGCGCAGGGAAAAGAAAACAGTATAAGTGACTAGGGATTAGGGATTAGTGGCTAGCCCCATTGAACCCATTAAACCCATAGAACCTATATTTCACGATTCCCGAAAGTACGAGATCACTTCCACGATTCGTTTCGAATGCCAGACGTAACCATTCCCATCATGCTCAGCGCGCTCTTTGAAAAGCGGCTCAAGCTCGGTATTATAATTCAAGTACGACATTTCGCCCAGATCCTCCACCATTTCTTTCTCCGCCGCTTCCCAGTCGGCATAGCGGAGCACCTTATCATAGTGCGTGAAAGAGACTTCGGCATGGATACCCATATTCCAGAACATCATCGGCATCATCATGTAGTCGTTGTTTCGGCGATAATTCAGCGAAAGCTCATCATAGAGACTATACAGGTAAGGTTTCAGAAGCGTACGGACAAGGATGAAACCTTTCTTCCCGTAGCGGGCGATCTTTTCGAGCGCTTCCCTCATATAGCATACGCGGTATAAGGAATTGACAGAGAGGACGTAGTCCGCATCGTAAGGCTCTTCGAAGTCTTCCCATTTCGAGCGGACAGTTTTCACATTCGTGAGGCCTTCCCTTTGAAGGGACTTCGTCAGCTCGCGGAGCATGGCTGGTGAGAAATCAACCGCGAGTATGTCCCGGCTGTATTTCGCCATAGGAATGGTGAAATTACCGCATCCTGAGCCCACATCTAAGATGCGCTGATTTTCTCCGAATTTCTCACGGATCCAGTCTCCAAGCCCGTACACATCCCGATAGAGGTTGAAGCGCTCTGCGTAATGTGGTGCAAGGTCTTCCCAGAATCGCAGCTCTACCTCGTCATCAAATTTACGTCCAGATTTCCTCTTCGCGTTCCAGCCTTGTTCTTTCTGCCAGATCTCATCCAAGTCGATCTTTTTCAGCTGCTGCATCTTATCACCGCCAATCTTGAACAAAATAAGTGTAATCTGTATAGTTTCTATAAAGTCAAGTATCTTTTTATAGAAATCAAAAAATCTTTCTTAATGGAAATGCCACCTCCCCCCTTATCGTCATATCGAGCAAATGCGAGAAATCTTTTTTGTTCGTGGTCAAACGAACAAAGTAAAGAAGGCGGCGAGCGGGAAACACCGTACTTCACATGACTTGGAATGACGGTGTTTCATGCAAACGTGTGTGTGCAATAGAAAGCATACCGCAAACGAAAAAGATCCGTAGGCTCCGCTCGGGATGACGATACGGGGTAACGCTCATCTCACATTCGCTTTCATTCTGCTACGTAGAAGGCTGCCCCTGCGGGGCAGTCTATCCTCCGCCTTCGGCGCGCCCCTTCTTCAAGGGGCTACTCAGCTGTCATGTAAAAGCTCCGCTAGTAAAAACAACGAAACGAGAATACCCTCGTATCGTCATTTCGAGCGGAGCGAGAAATCTTCCTTGCACATCCGTAAAACAACGAGCGTGGGATAACGATAAACGGAATACTCCGGGCGATGCTTCTAATAACGACACGAAAAAACGCTCCTCTCACATCACTTCTCCTCCCCCCGCCTTGAACCCCTCTCCTCTCTATGCTATGATAGACATGATTTTAATCCAGTCTTTATAAAGTCTATAGCAGGTATAAACTTCTCATAGAAGGGACTCATGTTTCATGAAGCAAGGAAAAAATCACTACACGCCGCAGGAATTTGCACGGCTCTTTCACATCGATAAACAGACCCTCATCTACTATGACAATCAAGGGATCTTCTCTCCCGCCTTTCGTAGCGAGAAAGGCTATCGATACTATGAAACAGCGCAGATCCTCCCCTTTGCAGAGCTCTTATCTCTCAGAAATCTTCATATTTCGGGCGCAGAGATGGGGGTATTCAATCAGCACCCTTCGCGCAGTAAACTTATCGAACTCCTGTCCGATAAAGTCATGGAGCAGGAAGAAGCGATCCGTGCCATGCAAAGCAATATCGAAAGCCTGAAGCGGAAAATCCGTCATCTGACGGAAAGCCGCAGCCACCCCATGGAGCAGGTCATGCTGATTCCCAAGCCGGTACGCCTCATGCAGCGCAGTCCCCTCTTCCCTGCCAAAACATCTTTCCGAGATGCCTGTCAAAAGAGTGCCCTTCTCATCACGGAGTATGCCGCTCACCTTTTCGACAAAGATTTGGAAATCGCAGTCAGCCCAGCCGTAGACACGCTCGCCGCCTTGTGCGAACCCTACGCCTACCACCTGCTGCTGATCTCGCCCCATGCGCCAAGCCGAGAAATGGAGAATCCCCTCACCCTCCCCGCCGCACTCTATCTGACCTACATCTTTCCTTCGCCGCAGTTCCCTCTTCCGAGTGCCGTCCTTTCAACCATCGAAAACACGATGCAGGCACTCTCCCTTTCCCCCGACGTCCCCTTTCTCGTCACGCCACGTCTGGATGACGAAGGACGGGCTAGCTGCTTTCGTCTGGAAATACCAGTCACAAAAAAAGCTTGAGACATGGCGTCTCAAGCTTTTTATTATTCTATCACAATATTTCTTCTCGCATCATCATTTCGAGCGCAGCGAGAAATCTTCCTTGCACAACGGTCAAACGGAGAGTGTGAGAGGAGGAGCAGCCGAAGCACCCAGGCGATTTTATCATTACTTCATAAGTACAGAGTACCGCTACGATGTAAAAGATCCTTGGGCTACGCTTTCGATGACGATACGAGCCCCCCGCGTCATTTCGAGCGAAAACAAAAAACAGGAAATCCCGTATTCCATACGACACAGAATCACGGTATTTCCTGCTCCAAAGCACTAACCCAAGTCACTAATCACTAGCCACCAGTCACTCATCTTACGAGATACACTTTGACGCGGCTCTTCGTCCCCCACCGGTAAGCCTGCTCGAGAGTATCCACGCCGACATCGATGATATTTCCATGGATCGCGCCCCCGATATCATCGCAGATGGCGTAACCATAGCCTTCGATGAAGACGATGCTGCCCAGCGGGATGACATTCGGATCGACGGCGGCATGCCCCTTGCCGGCAAATCCGCCCAGAGCGGTATGCCCTTCACCACCCCCGTCATAAGGCGTGTAGGCCGTCGATCTCATGTGATAGGTCTTCGTATACTTGCCGCGGAAATAGGGCGCATTGTCCAAAGCATCCCAGACATCTTCATCTGCCACACCGGTGGTCTCAAGGCCTGTCTCATCCTGCAGCCTGCGGATGGCATCTGCCGTACCGGCGCCGAAGACACCGTCAACGACACCGGGATCGTAGCCGTGCAAAAGAAGCTGATTCTGCAGATGGATGACTCTCTTTCCTCTGGCCCCTTCCGAGAGGATATAGTCCCCTGTCTGCGCCACATAGACTTCATTCAGCTTCGTGCGGGTCGCGCTGTTCACGCCGCCCGTGACGGAGAGCCCCTGCTCTTTCTGGAAAGCCGTGACCGCATCCTCGGTCTGCCCGCCATAGATGCCGTCCGCCTCCCCGTCAAGATAGCCGAGGCGTTTCAGCTTCCGCTGGATGGTCTTCACATCACTGCCGCGGTCACCGACGCCATAAGACTCCCCGCCCGAGGACACCACAGGCGCCGGCGTCCCTGCGCTGATCTCCCGAAGTGCACGGTAGGTCACTTCATCGATCGCACCGGATACAGGAAATCCGCGGGATCTCTGGAAATCCTTCACCGCCTTCACGGTATCTCCCCCATAGACACCATCGATGTCGCCATTGAGAGAGCCGACGGCTTTCAGGCGCTGCTGCATATCGGAGATCACATCTCCGCGATTTCCTTCTGCATACACGACGCCCCCACCGTTCCGATAGCCTGCGCCTTCGGCACGTCGAATGGCATCTCGGGTCGCATCATCGGCTTCGCCGGTCGCGGTCAGGCCTTTATCCTTCTGAAATAAATAGACTGCTTCCTTTGTGGTGGAGCCATAGTCTCCATCCACGGTGCGGGCCAGATAACCGGCCGCTACCAGGGAATTCTGCAGGGCCGTCACATCGTCCCCGCTCATCCCTGCGTGCAATGTTTCTGCAGAAGCCGGAACCATGGCAAGTACCCAAAGCGCCAGGATCGAGCTCCATTTGTAGATGGCACGCATGAATTATCACCTCCATAAACTTCCTGTATTTTACCATTTTTCACCAAATTTGTAAAAAATGAGGGGAAACCCTTTTGTTTTTAAGGAAATCCATGGAACTGCCACGCGGTGCGAGGCGGTGTGAAAAAGCAGACAGCATCGGTGGGGAATGGGGATTCCTAAGGCGTTCTTTTCTAAGGGAATAGGAGCGTTTTGCAGAAAAAGTGGGGGAAGCCAAAAGAGAGAATGCCCTTCCCCGTATCACTGTCCTCCCGCCCCTCGTCATTTCGAGCGCAGCGAGAAATCTTCCTTGCACAACGGTCAAACGGAGAGCGTCAGATGAGAAGCAGCCGAAGCACCTAGGCGATTTTATCATTACCTCATAAGTACAGAGTACCGCTGCGACGTAAAAGATCCCTCGGCTACGCTCGGGATGACGATACGAGAGGACGGGCGATCTCACATTCATTTCATTCCTTCACGTAGAAGGCTGCCCCTGCGGGGCAGTCTATCCTCCACCTTCGGCGCGCCCCTTCTTCAAGGGGCTGCTCCGCTGGCATGTAAAAACGCTGACCCTTCGCAAGGTCTCCTCCCCCATATCGTCATTTCGAGCGTAGCGAGAAATCTTCCTTGCACAACGTTCAAGCGACGAGCGTGAGATGAGGAGCAGCACCTAGGCGTTTTTCTCTTTCCCTCATACGTGCAGTACACCGCCAGGGCGTAAATATCCATCGACTACGCTCGGGATGACTATACAAAAAAACGGGCGATCTCACATTCATTTCCATCCCGCTGCGGGAGACAACCTCCACCCCTTCGATCACTCCAATAAAAAATACCGCCAAGTTTCCTTGACGGTATCTGATCTCAATCCCCACCATGTCGTTAAAGCCGGATTTTGAGTCTGCGTATTTGCAGGTGGGTGCTCTCATGTGAATTTCATCTGTCCCCATGAAGGGCATAGATTCCATTCGCAGTTCTGAACCCCCTTAATAAAGGTATCGGTTCAAAATATGAAGCCGCACGTGCACAGCAGGGTTGTTACATGTAGTATAGCAAATTTGCATGAGATTTACAAGAAATTTATGAGACATAGCAGGGATCCGGAGCGATCGGTGACAGATCACCGCCTGCCCCCATCCCCATGTTTCACTCATTCTCCTTTGGAGCTCTTGAAGGCTTCTCTTTTGCCGATGACGGTCACGCCATTCATGTACGGTACGAGGACATCCGGGACGCGGATGGTGCCGTCAGCCTGCTGGTAATTTTCCATGATAGCAGCGACAGTACGGCCGACAGCGAGGCCGGAGCCATTCAGCGTATGGACGAATTCCGGTTTCGCGCCCGCGGTTCTGCGGAAGCGGATATTTGCGCGGCGTGCCTGGAAATCGAGGCAGTTCGAGCAGGAGGAGATTTCTCTGTACTTATCCTGTGCCGGCATCCAGACTTCGATATCATAGGTCTTCGCGGAGGAGAAGCCTATATCGCCGGTGCAGAGGCAGACGACATGGTACGGGATCTTGAGCAGCTGGAGGATCTTTTCCGCTTCTGCCGTCAGAGATTCCAGCTCATCCCAGCTGTCTTCCGGCTTGCAGTACTTCACCATTTCTACCTTATGGAACTGGTGCTGGCGGATGAGGCCGCGGGTATCCTTACCGGCAGAGCCCGCTTCTTTACGGAAGCATGGGGTGAGCGCAGTCAGATGGACAGGCAGCAGCGCGCCATCGAGGATTTCACCGGAGAAATAATTCGTCAGCGGCACTTCAGCTGTCGGCGTCATGTACATGCTTTCGCCTTCGACTTTGTACATATCATCAGCGAATTTCGGCAGCTGGCCGGTGCCCTGCATGGACTTGCCATTGATGATGTAGGGCGGGATGACTTCGGTGTAGTCATTCTGCTGTGTATGCACATCGAGCATGAAGTTGTATACCGCTCTTTCGAGGCGGGCTGCCTGCGAGAGGTAGAAATAGAAACGCGCGCCGGAGACCTTCCCCGCTCTTTCTGCATCAAGGATGCCGAGGGTATCGCCGAGCTCATAGTGCGCCTTGATCGGGAAATCAAAGGTCGGGATCTCGCCCCATTTGCGGACTTCCGGATTTTCGCTGTCATCTTTGCCGACCGGGACAGACTTGTCGCACATATTCGGGATATGGAGAAGCAGTTCATTCAGCTTCGCTTCGACTTCACCGAGTTCCTTATCGATGGCAGAAATCTTCTGTCCGACTTCTCTCATGCGAGCGATAGCATCTGCCGCATCTTCGCCATTCTTCTTCGCCATCGCGATCTTCTTGGATTCTGCATTCTTTTCGCTCTTCAGCGCTTCGGTATCGCGCAGGAGTTCTCTTCTCTTGCCGTCCAGTGCGAGGACTTCGTCCAGATCGAACGGATTGTGACGATTGACGAGGTTCTGCTTCACTTCGTCTGCGTGTTCTCTGATGAATTTCATGTCTAACATAGTATCGCTCCCTTTAGGAAATATAAGATAGGAAATCGGATTTCCTCATCTGACGGAAATAATGATGGGTTCAGGATGCTGGTGCGGCGCATAAGATGGTCAAGCGCAGAAGAGACTTTCAGAAAATGCTGATGAAGTCACAGAGCTCGATAAAGTAAGGCGCATGAGGAGAATATCCAATCCAACATGAGCTTTCATGCCGCTTCGAGGATCCATCCTGCGCCTTTGGCGCGCCCCTTCTCCAAGGGGCTGCTCACATGGGAAGAGCCCCCAATCTCTAGTCATTAGTCACTAGCTGCCAGTCATCCAAATCAAAGCAAATAAAAAGACTTCTTCCCTCCATGGGACGAAGTCATCGCGGTGCCACCCAATTTGCATAAGCCAGCTCATAGCTGATATCGGCTGCCTGCCGTCCGATTCTTCATCGGCCGCTCCTGAGTGGAAACTTTCTCATCTGCCAGGGCTCTCACCAGCCGCCCTGTCTCTGAAAGACATCTGAAAAAGATTTTCTCTTTCCCTGCGTTATTAGTATTATAGCGAGTTCGTCAGTGTTTTGCAATAGGAAAAAGGGTTCAGGGTTCAGGGTTGTGGTGGCGGCTTCGCCGCAAATATATATGGGGCGATGCCCGAAGGTCTGCGGGTGGCAGGTTTCCCTCGTATCGCCAGCCTTCCCCGCGTGGGGAAGGTGGCGAGCGCAGCGAGCCGGATAGGGTTCTAGCGGCCTGAAAGACAGATGAGGAAAGCGGAGAAGTGCAAGGCACATATGGGAAAAGCGTGAGTCCCTGAGCCTCGAATGACAAAGATTACAAAATGAGAATACCGCTTCCCCCCGCATCAAAAGCCTTCCCCTCGAGGGGAAGGTGCCCCGTAGGGGCGGATAGGGCACTAGCGGTATGAAAGACAACTGAAACATGTGAGGTGAGCGTTTTCCCGTACCGTCATCTCGAGCGTAGCCGAGAGATCCTTCTTGCAGACAGGGAAATGGTGTATGTGAGGAAATCCGTAAAGCAGCCTCAGCAAGACGTCATTTCCCTATCACCGCATTCATGCTGATAAGCATTGTGCAATAAAGATCCCTCCACTTCGGTCGGGATGACGATACGAGGGAAATGTCTGCCGTCTAATGTCTCCTAGTCTTTTAGTCATTATAAAAAAGCGGCGCTCATATGCTGGCGCCGCTCCTTCATTTCTACTGTCTCATCAGTCTCGTCCTCGCCATGGCGAGAGCCGCGAGGGTCTTCGCATCGTAGATTTCTCCGCGATCCACCATCTCATAGACCTTATCGATCGGGAGACGGATGACATCCAGAAATTCATCCTCATCGAGGTGCTGGTGCGACTTCACCAGATGGTCGGCGAGGTAGAGGTGGATGGTCTCATTGCAGAATCCCGGCGTGGTATAGACGTAGCCGAGCTTTTCCATGTGCTCCGTCTTGTAGCCGGTTTCTTCCGTGAGTTCCCTTGCCGCACAGATATCGGGGTCTTCTCCCCCATCGAGTTTGCCAGCTGGGATTTCCAGAAGCGGCTGCTCGACCGCATAGCGATACTGACGGACGAAGAGGATCTCTCCCTCCTCGGTGACAGGGATGATGGCGGACGCCCCCGGATGCAGGACGACCTCCCGCGTGGTTCTGTGCCCATGGATTTCCACTTCATCATCGAAGACGTGCAGCATCCGCCCCTCGAAGGCGGGCGCGCGATGGATCAGCTTTTCTTTTTCTATGCTCATTTCACACCTGTGCTTCCTACGCCGCCGGTGCGTACACCTTCAGCATGGTCATCATCCCTGGTGAGGTATTTCGTGAAAATCCCCTGTGCCACACGATCGCCTTTATTCACATGGAATGGTTCATCCTTCGTATTATAGACAGCGACCATGAGATGCCCTTCGTTGTCTTCATTATTGTAATAGTCCGCATCGATAATGCCGGTGCTGTTCGCAAGGAAAAGCCCTTTCTTGATCGCCATGCTCGAACGGATGAAAATGGCGAGGTATTCGTCATCTTTCATATACGCTTTCAGCCCGGTTTTGATGAGCGTCACTTGATGCGGGATGAGATCGATGTCTTCGCCGCATTCGATGTCATAGCCGGCGCTCTTTTCCGTTTTTCTTTCCGGCAGATGGATGTCTTTCCCCTGCCACGTGGACAGGATTTCAAAACCTCTTGTTTTTGTCATAGAATGGATTCTCCTTATAGAAATAGGGTTCATGTGGACAGGTTCAGGATCGTGGTGACAGCTTCGCCGCGATCCCTGCTTTCAAACTTCAGAGTTGTAGTGGCAGATCTCCCGTACCGTCATCGGAAGCATAGCCCTCGATCCTTCTTGCAGACAGGAAAATGGTATATGTGAGGAAATCCGTAGCACAGCCTCAGCAAGACGTCATTTCCCTATCACCACATGCATACTGATAAGCGTTGTGCAATAAAGATCCCTCCACTTCGGTCGGGATGACGATACGGGGAAAAATGTCTCTTAGTCTCCTAGTCTCTCAGTCTCCAAGTCTCATCCTCACCAAGCGAAAAAGCCCGACGCGCCCGGGGCTCCTGCTCTTTCGAGACGAACCACCGGAACCCGCCGGGCTTTTCCCATAATAGGTGAGTGAAAGAAACGCTTGTGTGATCGCAGTCTCGGCGTCTCCCCAAGAGATGCCATAGATCCGAAAGCAGCACTGCGGCGCCTCCATGGTATGATACGCCTCACGCCCCCTAAAGGACCCTCAGCACAGTCTTACTTATTCTTCTTTTCCAGCAGCAGAGCTTTTCGGGAAAGATTGATACGGCCCTTGTCATCGATTTCCGTGACCTTGACCATGATCTCATCGCCTTCATGGACGATGTCTTCCGGCTTCTCGACTCTCTGGAGAGCGAGCTGGGAGACATGGACGAGGCCTTCCTTGCCCGGCAGGATTTCTACGAAAGCGCCGAACTTCATAAGGCGGGTGACGCGGCCGAGGTATGTCTCGCCGACTTCGACTTCCTTCACGAGGGATTCGACCATTGCTTTTGCCTTCTGGGCAGCGGCTTCATCTTCGGAAGCGATGTATACGCGACCGTCTTCCTCGACGTCGAGTTTCGCACCGGTTTCAGAGATGATCTTATTGATGGTCTTTCCGCCGCTGCCGATGACGACACGGATCTTGTCGACCGGGATGGTGAGAGAAATGATCTTCGGCGCATACTTGGAGAGATGTTCTGCCGGTTTATCGATGCATTCTGCCATCTTGCCGAGGATGTAGAGGCGGCCTTCATGGGCCTGTTTCAGCGCGGTCAGCAGGATGTCTCTAGAAATGCCATGGACTTTGATATCCATCTGGATGGCATTGACGCCCTTTGCCGTACCAGCGACCTTGAAGTCCATATCGCCCAGCGCATCTTCCATGCCCTGAATATCGGAAAGAATGGAGAATTTGCCGCCGTCTTCGATGAGGCCCATCGCGATGCCTGCGACCGGTGCCTTGATCGGTACGCCTGCATTCATGAGGGACATGGTGCTGCCGCAGACAGAAGCCTGCGAGGAAGAACCATTGGATTCCAGGATTTCAGAAACGACGCGGATCGCATACGGGAATTCATCGACACTCGGGATGACCGGGAGGAGCGCACGTTCTGCGAGTGCACCATGGCCAATCTCACGGCGTCCCGGACCGCGGGAGCCTTTCGTCTCGCCGACGCAGTAGGACGGGAAATTGTACTGATGGATGTATCTCTTCTCGGTGACCGGGGTGAGGTCGTCGATGATCTGAGTTTCCGACATCGGAGCCAGCGTAGTGATGGAGAGCGCCTGCGTCTGGCCGCGGGTGAAGAGCGCCGATCCGTGAACACGCGGGAGCAGTCCGACTTCACAGGTGATCGGGCGGATTTCCGTCAGCTTTCTGCCATCCGGACGGATACCTTCATTCGTGATGGTGTGACGGACGATTTCCTTCGTCAGATGGTCGAGCGCATCTGCCACATCAGAGAGATGTTCCGGGTAAATGTCAGCGAAATGTGCCATCGCTTCCTTCTTCGCAGCAGCGATATTGCCATCGCGGCGCAGCTTATCCGCATCGAAGATCGCCTTCTTCAGGGACTCGGTCGCGAACGCTTCGACATCTTTTTCGATCTCTGCCGGGACTTCCGGGAAGGTCAGCACGCGCTTTTCCTTGCCGACTTCTTCGATGATCTTTTTCTGGAAACGGCAGATCTCCTTGATCGTCTCATGGCCGAACATGATCGCATCGAGGACTTCTTCCTCCGGTGCTTCCTGCGCACCGCCTTCGACCATCATGATCGCCTCTTCCGAGCCGGCGACCGTCACATTCATCGTGGACGCTGCCATCTCTTCCTGTGTCGGGTTGATGACATACTTGCCATCCACGCGGCCCACGCGGACACCGGCGATCGGGCCGTCCCACGGGATATCGGAAATACCGATGGACGCAGATGCGCCGATCATGCCGCACAGCTCCGGTGCATTGTCATAGTCGACAGAGAGCACCGTCGCTACGACATGGATATCATTTCTGCATCTTTTATCAAACAGAGGACGGATCGGACGGTCGATCAGACGCGCACAGAGGATCGCCGAATTTCCCGGACGGCCTTCACGGCGAAGGAATCCCCCCGGCATCTTGCCAACAGCATACATCTTCTCTTCATAGTCGACAGTCAGCGGGAAGAAATCCGTGCCTTCGCGAGGCTCCTTGCTCGCCGTCGTAGCGACGAGGACAGCGGTATCCCCATATCTGACCAGTACAGCGCCATTCGCCTGCTTGGCCATTTTACCAGTCTCAATGATCAGTGGACGACCGGCCAGTTCCATTTCAAATGTTTTGAACAATTCCTGTTCCTCCTTAGTAAATGCTTCTTTATACGACTACTTATTATATAATACAACTTTCATCTTTCACAAGGGGGGAAATGAAATGGGTTGTCGGGTTCAGGGTTAGCCCTGGGCGGGGCATCCCTTGATTGGTGATGAAAGCTCTGCTCGCCAGTTAGGAGTTAGGAGTGCTGGTGCGGCGCATAAAATATAGAAGCGCCGCGGAGTAAAAATAATGGCGATGCCCGAAGGTTGTATTCAAGTCACTAGTCACCGGTCGCTCGGCGCTCCTAATCCCTAGCCACTCATCCCTGCTTTCAAACTTCAAGGGTTCAGGGTTCAGAGTGCAGGGTTCAGCGGGGCATTTCGTCATCCTGAGCGGAGAAAAACGTCGTATGTTAAAAAAATGGCTTATCTGAAACAGGAGAACTGAGTCGAAGGATCTAAGGAAACGCTGATTCAATCGTAGAATCAGTGTTTTCCTAATCGCCGCAGAATTTTGAATATATGGTATTCACAAAAGATGGAACCCCCGTGAATCTTTTGAACCTTCAGAACCTCTTAACCTATGAGGATGCATATAAAGGAAAATCGTTATTTTCTGTTTTCAAATTTGAGACGCTTTCCCCACTTTCTTTCATACCGCCAGTGCCCTATCCCTTCGGGGCACCTTCCCCCCGAGGGGAAAGCTTTTGGTGCGGGGCAGCGGTATTCTCGTTTCGTTGCCTTCCCCATGGAGGGAAGGATCTTGAACTTCTCCCTCCTTCCTTTGGAAGGAGGTGCCCCGAAGGGGCGGAGGTTGGCTCCCGCAGCGGGATGAGATGAAATGTAAGACAGCCCGTCCCTCGTTTCGTCATCCCGAGCGCAGCCGGGGGATCTTTCTTGCAGGCGGGAAAACAGTGCATATGAGGAAGTCCGTCATTCCAAGTCGTATGAAGTACGGTGTTTACCGATCCCCTCACATCTTTTGTCTGACCGGTGTGCAAGAAAGATTTCTTGCTTCGCTCGAAATGACAATACGAGGAACGCGGTACTCTCATTTTCCACCTATTTGAGACGCATTTTCCCTCGAGGGGAAGGCTTTGGGGCAGAGGTTGGCTCCCATAGCAGGATAAAAAGCCATATGAGACAGTCCGTCATTCCGTTTCCTCATCTCGAGCGCAACCCTTGATCTCCTTGCCATGGCGGTGTACGGCATTCATACGGCAGTACAGAAAAGCGCCTAGGAAAATCGAATCTCAGATTGTATCAGCGTTTCCTTAGTATAGTGGATAATCACAGCGAAATAGTCGCTTCTCAATCGACAAATGGATTCACCGCGTCCTATAGTGTAAAAAGCTGAGCCCATTCTCATCATTCATCATCATGTTCTTTGACAAATAGTATAACGCAGAGCACGCGAGGACATGAAAAAAGCCCCTGAAAAACAGTGTCTCTCTCTTTTGGGCATACTCACCTTGCACGTATCACTTTGTCATCTGTCACTGATACATAGCGATCAGGGCATCTTGCAGAACCTGAGAAAAGTTCACATGATTGGTCTGTACAAATATATTCAGCCACGCAGGAATCATCAGATTTTTTCAGACCGCTTGATTTCCATGCCGCTCCGCGTAGGCATTCATGTCCAGCACCAGTATATTCGCAAATCCATCCGACCTATCTGGATGAATGGCGCTCCGATCTCTTGCGACCGGCATAGGGCGGCCTTGTCGAAACAAGGACTTCTACTCACTTAAAGGCGAGCCTGATCTTGTCGTCAATGCGATCCACTTTATTCGGCTTCGGATTTTCATCCTGTCTTTTTTATTGTCTTACTGTCTTGCACACCTTCCCCGACTCCTCCCGGGCGAAGCCGTCGAAGGGAGAAACGCTCGAGAGCCGCATCATATCCGCTGTCCTTTCTTCCCTCTGCCTAGGATGAAGGAAATCCGGTCGCCAGATATCTCCGGGAAGCTCTCTCCCGCTTCTATACATAGCATCGAGAATGCCGGAAAAAAGTGACCTTTTTTAGGAAATACGGATCAGGAAAATACTGATTCAATCGCAGAGTTAAATTCTGCAAGAATTTTTATATACTATTTCTACTCCATGTAAGAGACAATGCCATCGAATAGTTTGCAAGCCGTGTCATACGAGGCGCGATCATAAAGAACAAGGTAGATCTCCATATCCACTTTGGTGTGCAACAAGAAATCTCGGATAGCACGCACGGCGATGCGGAGTGCCTGGTCTTTCGGATAGCCATAGGCACCTGAGGAGATCAGCGGGAACGCGATGGATCGTACGCCGCGTGCGCAGGCAAGGGCAAGGGATGTCTTATAGCAGGAAATGAGAAACCCTTCCTCTCCATGCTGCCCATCTTTCCAGATGGGCCCGACGGTGTGGATCACGTATTTTGCTGGTAGAAGATAGCCCTTCGTGATCTTCGCCTCCCCCGTCTGGCAGCCATGGAGCGTCCGGCACTCCGCGAGGAGCTCCGGCCCCGCCGCCTGATGGATCGCGCCATCCACCCCGCCCCCGCCCAAAAGTGTCGGGCAGGCGGCATTCACGATGGCATCCACTTTCATTTTGGTAATATCGTTTCGAATGATTTGAAATGGCATGGTTTCATCCTTTCTGGTCACGGTTTTGGCAGGTGTTTAAAGGAAAATACGGATTCAATCGTTGTCCGCCTTGGCTCTTGTATTTTCATGCAAGGCAAGGAATAAGCCGCTCAGAATAGCGAGCTATGTAAGGAGGGTATGACGAAGCATGGCAGGAAAACACATATCAAATCAGAGTTTCCTTATATCATTCACCTGTCTTTGCTCTTAGTATACTGAGCATCGGCTATTTCCTCAACCACTAAAGGAAATAAGGTGTGATATGTTACCGCGCTTGTAGAAATCATACCCCGTTCTCACCGGAAGATACGCCACACGGCAACGCTTTTGATGACGATACCAGAAAGCGCAAAAGTATGATGTCTCCTAGTCTCATGTCTGACACCACAAAAAAGGCGATGTGAAATAACGATCATCTCATTTTCGCGTTCCATCTGCCACGGGGGACTTGCAGCTCTCATAGGAGTGACCGGGAAACCTTATCCCAGCTGTCTT
>OGRO01000026.1_pt1 | contig 157850 bp, 128 predicted proteins | sample 1553451 | NCBI WGS metagenome assembly OGRO01 (sample SAMEA2580021, study PRJEB22360) | human gut metagenome | reverse complement strand
TGTATTCCATTCGTTTCACCTCTTTTGTTCTTTGGTCTTGATTTGGATGCTGAAAGTCAATTTGCTCTTTTTCCTTCTTTCTCTCCATTCCCAGCTTTCTTCTTTCATTGCTTCTTTTACTTCTTCCAGGGATTCATATTCTCCCATGTCTGAATAGGTTTTTCTCCTTTTAGTTGTTGCGATTGCCTGAAGTACATATACAGTGGGACTTTCTTTTGTCATAGGCTCCTCTTTCATGTTTCCTTATCGTTGTATCTTGTTTTTAATTCCATTCACAGTGGAATTTTAACATGGCGTTGATGGTATAGACTGAATGATTCTGCTAATGATAGTACCGGTCTTTGACAATATCATTGACGCGAATGGGCCAGTCGTCTAAAGATTCTTTTTCTTCTGTAGTAAGAGGGAATACCGTTGTCATACATCCTGTTTCCGGTGAATATGTCACTGCACATAACGAAAAATACCACGTTTTCCCTTTCCATTCTTTGGCTCTGACTAATTCGTCCCGCCCCAGGTTTTCTATGTCCATAATTTCTTCTTTCGAATCGCTGCCGTACATGGCAAGTACGGAAACATTTCGGTCCCCTGTTTTTTCAAAATAGTCATTGCCTGCCTGATCCATGGCTTCCTGGGATGTATGATCACTGATGAGGATTGGCTCATCTTCTTCGGTATGCCATGTTTTGATCATGACAAATTCTTTTTTCATTAGTGTATTCCCCCCTTATTTTTAACCGTATACCAGCTCTCCAAACAATCCAAACTGCAGCATGCTGTCTGCGATATTGGCGTCAATGTTTCCTGTATCAAGTACATGGTCTGTTTTCATGATCTCTGCCGGTTTATCTTTTCTCATACAGACCGATTCTTCTTCTGCTGTGCAGAGGTCTTCTCCAAATGCAAGAATGTATTTTCCGATCCCTTCCAAAAAGGCAGTTTTGCTTAACTCATAAGCTTCATCTGATTCGTTATCTAAGATCATGATTCTTAGATTGTGGACGATGCATTCACTCCATGTTTTGTACTTTTTTGTTTCTTCTTTATCTTTTTCTACGGCGCGGATTCTTCCTCCCCAATAGTCGCTGCTATCTAATGCGTCTCCGATAAGGTCCGAGAGTTCTTCTTCTGTAATTTTTACATGGATGGTCTTTCCTTCTGCTTTGGTGATGGCAATGATATATGCATTTTCATTGGTTTCTGTTTTCAGGTTATCTTTGATTTCCACTTTTGTTTCCATGTTTTCTCCTATTCTCTGCTTGTTCCAAGTAGCTGATCCATTTTTCGAAGGGCTTCTCTGACTTTGACCGGGTCAATGGATGCTGCCCATTCTTTGATTTCTTCTTTGTGCTCATTCACTACCTTTAAAAGCATGTAATCGGGAATGTCTCCTGATTGTCTCATGGTTTCCAAAATGGTTTCTGAAGCGCCGCCCGTAAAAATCGTGGTGAGTGCTATGACTATCAGAATTTTGTGATACTTTCTAAGCAGGTAATACATCATTTCTCTTCATTCCCTTTTCTTTCTGCATCTGCCAAAAGCTGCTCAATACATTCCATCCCAGTTAACGATTCTGTTTTTGCTGCATATGTTCGTCTTTTCCTTTTTGCTCTTCCGCGCCGGATAGGTTCTTTTTCCATGTCTCGCAGCACTTGGTCTGCTCTTTCAAAGTTTACGTAGTAGCCTCTGCCTGCTTTGATGCGAGGGAGTATTCCCTCTTTGCACATTGCTCGAACAGAATCTAGGGGTAAATTCTCTTTTTCTGCAAATTCTTTGATTGTTATATAAGCCATTTGCATGCCCCTTTCTTAACAATAGTGAAAAGCATAACGCCCTAGGGGGCACTTGTGCCCCCTGAAAATGTAGTTCTGATTCCATTCCACATGGAAATCTTTTTTGCCTTCATTCCATTCTATATGGATTTTTAGAGGAAGTCAATCGATACTATTGTTCTTTAATATGCTAAAAAAGCCCATTTTTACTTGCTTTTAGGACTTCTTGAGTATAATATATTTAATATATATTTGTCTAATTCAATGTGGGGGAAATCAATATGAGCAGAAAGGGTAATGGTGAAGGATCTATTTATTATGAAAATAAACGCAGCGGGAAAAAGCGCTGGGTGGCTGCTATTTCTGATCCTGATTGCGGCCGCATTGTTCGCAGGTTCTATTCCAGGGATGAGGCTTCCGTTTGGTTGAAAGCGACATTAAATGAAACGCATGCTTTTGATGTGTGCTACCGTGAGAACATGACGATTGGTGAATGGATGCTTCTTTATATCCGAACATATAAGCAGTCTCTTCGCCCAAGTACATTACGTCTCTATGCTACGTTCATGAAGTCACTTTTACCCATTTTGGATTTAAAGCTCGTAGACAAGTCGAATCAGTTTCCTATCCAGAATCATTTCAATTATTTGATGTCCTATTTATCCCCTTCTTCAGTGCATCATACTTTTTCTTTTTTAAAATCCGTCATCCATAAGGCCTATGCGCTGCAGATGATTCCTTTTGACTATTCGCAGGGGATCATTATACCGCGTAAGTCTCGTAACTTATCTGTCAAAGTCTTTTCTAAGGAAGATATTCAGGCTTTTTTGGATTATTTCGCTTCTCATAAGACGTTTCTTCATCTCCCTTTTCTGTTTGGTCTTTATATGGGACTTCGTATTTCTGAAGTTCTTGCATTGACTTGGGACGATGTTGATTTTGAAAATGCTTTATTGACGGTAAATAAGACGTTAACCGTGGATTCGTCTGGCGCTGTTCATCTTGTGCATTGGACAAAGACGATTTCCGGGATGAGAACGATTTCAATTCCCGATCATCTTTTATCTGTGCTGCGTGAAGCACATGCCACTGCTTCAGGTCATGTGATTTGCGGTGCTACAAAGAGAATGCGGTCCGGCCCTTATATTTCTTTTTCTACTTTTTACATTGCTTTTAATAAGCTTCGTAAGTCTTTAGGCATTAGTCCCAATCTGACGTTCCATTGTTTGCGTCATACGCATGCGTCATTGCTGATTTCAAATGGGGTGCCTATTCCCCTTGTTTCTAAGCGTTTAGGACATGCTACTCCTAATATGACTCTTTCAGTTTATACGCATTTCGTTCCTGGTTCAGACAATGTCTTTAAGAAAAACATTTCTATGATCTCTGATACTTTTAAGGGGTTAGATGAGCTGGTGAAACCAGTTACATATTAGTACCAAAAAAGAGGCGATCCAATTACGGATTGCCTCTTTTTTAGTTTTCATGACTAATATTTTGATTAAAGCATCTTTTGATTAGTCTTTTTATGGTGCTTTTTCTTGAATATTTTTCAGTTTTTTCCATTTGCCATTGAATCATTTTGTCGTTTTATGTCGATATACAATGTTCTATTTTCACCGATAAAATCTGATTAGTTCGCTTTGTTCATTTGATTTCCAATCTTTAGACTCTATACAGCTTCTTCTTTTTATTTGTTCTATATTACTGCTATCTTACTGCTATCATTTTGCAGAAAAATATCAAAAGTCTAATCATTTGAGTTCCCTGTTTTTTTCTATAGTTACTCGATATTATCGAGGTTTTTTAGGCATTTTTATTATAGAAAATGGAGCATGATAAGGCTATTTTACTTTTACACTTCCTTACTCAAATTGATGGATAATAGAGAATCCTTATCAGATTATAACACAAATGAAGCGAGCTTTGCAGAAGAAATCGGGTGACCGGTGACTAGGGATTAGTAGCTAGGGATTAGACGTTAGACATCTGATGTCTGATATCTGATGTCTCTAGTCTCCCAGTCGTTTATCGCTCTGCAAGAAAGATTTCTCGACTTCGCTCGAAATGACGATACGAGAAGGATGCCCCCCGCTAGCCCCTTCCTCCGGAAGGGGCAGACGAGCGCAGCGAGACGGGGTTGGCCTCACGCATGTTGAATAAGCGGAAAATGGATCGCGCGAATAAAATCTGACGTCTGATGTTTGACATCTCCCAGTCTTCTAGTCTCTTAGTCTCTTCGTCTCCCAGTCGTTTATCGCTCTGCAAGGAAGATTTCTCGACTTCGCTCGAAATGACGATACAAGAAGGACGCCCCCCACTAGCCCCTTCCTCCGTCTGACCTCTGATGTCTGACGTCTCTAGTCTCGTAGTCTCTTACTCTCCAATCCCAACAAAAAAAGCAACCCGACGGCTGCTTTTTATTTTCCCTGTTACAAGACCTGCGAAAGGAAGGCTTTCGTTCGTTCCTCTTGCGTATGCTCGAAGACGTCCACCGGGCGGCCTTCTTCGACGATGACACCGCCATCAATGAAGAGGACGCGGGAGCCGACTTCTCTGGCGAATCCCATTTCGTGTGTCACAACGACCATGGTCATGCCTTCTTCTGCGACTTCACGCATGACATCCAAGACTTCATGCACCATTTCCGGGTCGAGTGCTGAGGTCGGTTCATCGAAAAGGAGCGCTTTCGGCTTCATCGCGAGCGCGCGGGCGATGGCGACACGCTGCTGCTGCCCACCGGAGAGCTGCGGCGGCTTGTAGTCAGCCTTGTCTTCCATCCCGACTTTTTTGAGGAGCTGCATGCCGCGGTCATAGGCTTCCTTCTTGGAAATCTTTCTGACCTTCATCGGCGCCAGCATCAGATTCTGGATGACGGTCATATGCGGGAAAAGGTTGAAACGCTGGAAGACCATGCCGACTTCGGTGCGGACTTCATTGATATTCTTCTCTCCGTTGACAGGCACGCCATCGAAGGTGATGCTGCCGGTCGTCGGCGTTTCCAGACCATTGATGCAGCGAAGCAGCGTACTCTTCCCTGAGCCGGAAGGCCCGATGATGACGACGACTTCCTTTTCCTTGACTTTGACGCTGATGTCTTTCAAAACCGTCAGATCGCCGAATTTTTTGCTGATATGGGTGATTTCTATCAGATTCTTTTCTTCTGCCATTTATTTTTTCTCCAACATTGCTACCACTCTGGAAATCGCCAGCGTCATGATGAGGTAGAGGATGGCGACGGTGGACCAGATCTCAAAGGAGCCATACGTCTGCGCGATGATGAGCTGCCCGCGGCGGGTCAGTTCTTCGAAGCCGATGACGGAAACCAGCGAGGAATCTTTCAGCATCGCGATGAATTCATTGCCGAGCGGCGGGAGGATATTTCGTACAGCCTGCGGCAGGATGACATAGTACATGGTCTGCCACCAGGAAAGGCCGAGCGAGCGCCCCGCTTCCATCTGCCCCACATCGATCGCCTGGATGCCGGCCCGGAAAATTTCGGAGACATACGCGCCGCTATTGATCCCGCAGGCCGCGACAGCAGCCACGAATGGCTCCACGCGATGCTCCGTCAGGATCGGGAGGGCGAAATAGATCAGGAAGATCTGCACCAGAAGCGGCGTACCGCGAATACAGTCTGCATAGATCGCAGCCAGAATGCGGAGGACTTTTACCTTGCAGATGCGTGCGATGCCGACGAAAAGTCCGATACAGAAACCGATGAAAACACTGACCGCCGTGATCTCGATCGTCACGCCCGCGCCTAAGAGAAGGATAGGCAGTGCTTTTTCGATAAGTTCAAAATCCATGTTTCATTCTCCTTACTATATATACATGCGTCATGCATGCTTCGATTTCATTTTATTGTACAATTTTACGGAGAGGATAGTCAATAGGAAGCCGGATTTTTGTGTATAAAAATACAGAAATCGAATGTTGAAGGAAGGGATTAGGGATGACTAGTGACTGGTGACTAGTGACTAGTAACTGGTTATTCTCTCCTATTGTCATTTCGAGCGAAAGCGAGAAATCCTTTCCGCTCACGGAAAACAGGATATGTAAGAAAGCCTCAAACGAGAAATTTGAAAGCAGAGATGAGTGGCTATGGATTAGGGATTGGGGATCAGGAGTGACTGGTGACTGAAGTGCAATCTTTGGGCATCGCCCAATTTATACTCCGCGGCGCTTCATTATTCTTTTGCGCCGCACCACCATTCCTAATTCCTCATTCCTAATTTGAGCAGAGCTTTCATCCGCAATCCATGGGCAACCCGCCCCACGGCCTAACCCTGCCATCCCGCAGCTCTTTGGGACATCATCCATGGACGCAACAAAAAAGCGCCGCGATTTCTCGCAGCGCCTTCCTGTATGCCAATTATTTGGACAGTTCCGGGAACCAGAGACCGATTTCTCTCTGTGCGGTTTCTACTGCATCGGAAGCATGGACAACATTTTCATCGATGGAAGTAGCGAAGTCACCGCGGATGGAGCCAGGAACAGCTTCGAGCGGGTTGGTAGCGCCGTTGATCTGACGAACAGCTGCGACAGCGTTTTCGCCTTCGATGACCATAGCCAGTACCGGGCCGGAGGTGATGAAGTCGATGAGCGCCTTGAAGAAGCCTTTGCCTTTATGTTCTGCATAATGTTCTTCAGCAAGAGCTACCGGGACCTGGATCATTTTGATGGCATGAATGGACAGACCTTTTCTTTCGAAGCGGGAAATCACTTCGCCGCAGATGTGTTTCTTCACGCCGTCCGGCTTTACGAGTACGAGAGTTTTTTCAATGTTAGCCATAATAGCCTCCTTAAAAAGAATGCATTTCTGCTGCGATTTCACGCAGCTTTTTTACACGCTCCTCCGTGGAAGGATGCGTAGAAAACAGATTGGCCATGCCGCCGACGCCGGCAAGCGGATTGATGATGAAAAGACCGCTGGTCGCCGGTTTCGCATCGGGGATGACGCGATGATGTGCGTAGTCATCGAGCTTCAGAAGCGCGCTGGCAAGAGCCAGAGGCTTCCCGGAGATCCTCGCACCGGAAGCATCCGCCATGTATTCACGCGAACGCGACAGGGCGAACTGGATGAGAGACGCTGCGAGCGGCGCGACGACGATGGTCACGATGAGAGCGATCGGATTCGACCGGTTGCCATCTTCATCTCTGGCCGTACCAAAGATCGCTGCCCACTGCGCGATGTTTGCGATGTAGGAAATCGCGGTCGCTATCGACGCCGACAGCGTCATGATGAGCGTATCGCGATGTTTAACATGGGATAATTCGTGGCTGATGACACCGGCGATCTCATCGCGGTTCAGCATGGAAAGGATGCCCTCCGTCACTGCGACAGCCGCATGCTCCGGATTTCGTCCCGTGGCAAACGCATTCGGCACATCGGTCGGAATGACATAGAGACGCGGCATCGGAAGCTCCGCCTTCCGGCAGAGTTCTCGCACCAGCTCATAGAGCTCGGGGACCTGCGACTCCGACAAAGGCTGGGCATTGTACGCGCGAAGCGCCATCTTGTCCGAGTTCCAGTATGTGTAGAAATTGATCGCCAGAGAAATGAGAAACATGGCCATCGCGCCGTTCTGACCACCTACGACACCGCCGATAGCCATCAGGATCAAGCTGAGCAGTGTCAGAAGCATGACTGATTTGACTCTGTTCATACAGAAGACCTCACTTTATAGAATTTTATGAATGTACATGAAAATAAAAAATGGTCGGAACGACATGATTCGAACATGCGACCTCTACCACCCCAAGGTAGCGCTCTACCAAACTGAGCTACGTCCCGACGATTACTACATGAAATAGGATACACGGTTTAGGGATATTTGTCAAGATGGATGAAAAGGGTTCAGGGCCGCCCATGGGGCGTGCCCTTGATTGTGGATGAAAGCTCTGCTCGAACGAGGAATGAGGAATGAAAAATGGTGGTGCGGCGCTTGGCGCCGCTTAGGTGATGGTACTCCCGTATCGTCATCCCGAGCGCAGCCGAGGGATCTTTCTTGTACTACGGTCAGTATCACATAGGCACTGGCGGGGAAACGACGCCTTTTTGCTACGTATTTCCGCTTTCACGCATTCTTCATTGATCGGTCTGCAAAGAAGATTTCTCGCTTTGCTCGAAATGACAATACGGAAGTCTGATATCTCCTAGTCTCCCAGTCTTTTAGTCACCAGTCACTAGCTACTCCCTGCTTTCAAACTTCAAACTTGTGGTGGCTGTTTCGCCGCCATTGTAGCTGATGCTACTCCCGTATCGTCGGCCTTCCCCTCGAGGGGAAGTTGCCCCGTAGGGACGGATAGGGCACTGGCGGTATGAAAGAGCGCGGGAACAAGTCACCAGTTCCTATTTCACACATCCTTCGTTCATCGGTCTGTTAGGAAGATTTCTCGCTTCGCTCGAAATGACGATACGAGAGTCTGATGTCTCCTAGTCTCTTAGTCACCAGTCCCGCGCTGTTTACAATCCCAATTCCTTCTCCCATCTTGCTTTGAAGTCGGCAAATTTCGCCAGCGCTTCTTTTTCATCGTTTCCTTTGAGGGAGTAGTAGATCTTGATCTTCGGCTCCGTGCCGCTCGGGCGGACAGCCATCCAGCCGCCGGTCTTCACCATGTACTTCAGGACATTTTCCTTTGGCAGGTCGCCGATGCCGGCTTCAAAGTCTATGACGGAGTCGATTTCCGGGAATATCTCTTTCACATCGATCTCCCGGAGATGCGTCATGATGCCCTGGATTTTTGCAAGACCGGTGAGGCCCTTCAGCGTGTAGGATGTGGTCTTGTCATAGTAATAGCCAAAGTCGGAATAGAGCTCATCGAGCACATCGGCGAGGGTCTTGCCTTCTTTCTTGAAGTACGCCGCCATTTCACAGATGAGCATGGCGGAGACGACGGCATCTTTATCCTGCGCGTGCGTCCCAGCAAGGTAGCCGTAGCTTTCTTCATAGCCGAAGAAATAGTCATGCGCGGGATCCGTTTCCCACTGAGAGATCTTTTCCCCGATATACTTGAAGCCGGTCAGCGTTTCTACGACCTTCAGCCCATAGCGGCGGCCGATTTCCGCGCCCAGCTCGCCGGTCACGACCGTTTTCACCATGGTGGATGCGGGTATCAGCGTCTCTTTCCGGGTAAGGCAGAGGAAGTATGTCAGAAGCGCGCCCATCTGATTTCCGGAAATCAGGACAAAGTCCTCCCCTTTGCGTACCGCGCTGCCGATGCGGTCGCTATCCGGGTCCGTCCCGATGACGATGTCTGCGCCCACTTCTTTGGCGAGGGCGATCCCCATCGAGAGCGCATCTTCATTCTCCGGATTCGGCGCAGAGACGGTCGGGAAGTCGCCATCCGGCAGCTCCTGCTCTTTCACGATATGCACATCCGTGAAGCCTGCTTCTGCCAGAATGGCCTGGACAGGCTTTGCCCCGCTGCCGTGAAGCGGGGTGTAGACAATGGAAAGCGGCGGCGGATTTCCCTGATACAGGGACTGCCGGAAGATCGCGGTCAGAAAACGCGTGACCGTTTTATGCCCCAGCCAGTTCACGAGAGCATCATTTCCCGCGTCTTCGATGTGCGGAAGATCTGTCACCGCTTCGACATAGGATGTCAGGACGTCTGCGTCCTTCGGCACCAGCTGCGCGCCATTGGCGCCATAGACTTTGTATCCATTGTATTCTGCCGGATTGTGGCTCGCTGTCACGACCACGCCCGCTGCGGCATGGAAATATTTGACCGCAAAAGAAAGGACGGGAATCGGTTCGAGTTCTTCAAAAATGCGGACAGGGATCCCTGCCGATGTCAGCACGCGAGCGGCTTCTTTCGCAAAGTCAGCGGAATGATTTCTGGAATCATAGGCAATGACCACCCCCTGTGAAAAAGTCTCCGGATGCTCTTTTTTGAGATAATTGGCAAGCCCTTTCGTCGCTTTGGCGACCGTATAGCGATTCATGCGGTTCGTGCCCGCGCCCATGATACCGCGCAGTCCCGCTGTGCCAAATTCCAGATCCTTATAAAAACGATCTTCGATCTCTTTTTCATCCGTCAAGCGCAGAAGCTCTTCCTTCGTCTCTTCATCCGCCCAAGTCAGCCAGTCTTCGTATATATCTTTATAGCTCATTCATATCCTCCTTCTTAGGAATACGTGAAATTCTTTATTCATTATTATAATGGATGAGGAAAGGGAATGCCAGAGAAAGAAGGAAGGCGTAGCCAGTGACCGGTGCCTGGGAAAAGCGGAAAGTGGCCAGGGATTAGGGATTAGGATCTCACATTCAGCTTTTTTGATGGAATAAAAATAAGTCGTATCTGGGTGCTTTGCGAGGAAAAACTCCTAATCCCCAGCTACTAATCCCTAGTCGCTATCTTCTATTCCAAACAAGGATTCTAATAAACAAATGTTTCCATTTTCTCAAAAATAAGGTATAATAGAGACAAGTTGAGAGTGAGGGAAACGCTGATTCAATCACAGAATCAGATCCCACAAAAATTTTTATACATAACTTCGTCATAGCCTTCCTTAAATAGCTCGCTATTCTCGTCAGGCTATTCCTCGCCATGTATAAAAATTCAAGAGTAAAATCTGACAATGATTGAATCAGTGTTTCCCTAGAAATCATCAAAGGAAGGACCTCACCATGCGAAAAAGAAACAATCCGAATGAACTGACCACACGCGAGAAATCGATCTTGGAATTTATCCGTCAGAAGATCTGGGACAGCGGCTTTCCTCCGACTGTCCGTGAGATTGGAGAAGCGGTCGGTCTGCGCTCGACGTCCACCGTACACAATTATCTGAAGCGTCTGGAATTCAAAGGTGCCATCCGCAAGAATCCTGACTCCTCGCGCGCGATCGAAGTCGTGGCTGACACCTGGCGCCGTAAGAAGATGATCCCGATGCCGCTCGTCGGAGCCGTCCGTGCAGGCGAACCGATCACTGCGGATGAACACACGGAGTCCGTCTATCCCCTGCCGGCCGAACTCATCGGCAAGGATAACAACTGCTTCATGCTGATCGTTCGCGGCGACAGCATGATCAATGCGGGCATCCACGAAGGCGACTACCTCATCGTCTCCGAGCAGGATGATGCGCAGGATGGCGACATCGTAGTCGCACTTGTCGGCAATGAAGATGCGACCGTGAAGCGCTTCTACAAAGAAGAAGATCACATCCGTCTGCAGCCGGAAAATGATGAATACCAGCCGATCATCGCGAAAGAAGTCATCATCCGCGGCAAAGTCATCGGCCTCTACCGGCATATGTGAGTTTTGAGTGACTGGTGACTAGGGATTAGGGATTAGGGATTAGGATCTCACATTCTGCTTTTTTCGAAATCAAAAAGACCATAGATTGTATCGCATTGCGATATGATCCATGGCCTTTTTTGCTGTTTGATGGAATGAAAATAAGTTGTGGCTGGCTGCTATGCGGGAAACATATCCTAATCCCTAGCTACCAGTCCCTAGCCACTAGTCACTTCCCAAAGCTCATGCGGGAAACCATTGCTGCGAGCTTAGGGCCGATCTTCGGCACACCCTGTACATCTTCCGGCTTGACGGCACGGATGACGACGATGGCTACGAGGTAGACCACGCCGCCGACGGCAATGGAAGCGAGTGTCGAAAGAGTATTGCTGTGAATCAGGGTGAACGCCGCGTGATACACGCCGAGTACGACAGCGCCCATGATGCCAGCAGCGATGAAAAGCTTCACGGTATGGAGGATATCCATCGTATAGCGTCTGTACTTATAGAGGAAAATCAGATTCAAAACAGCAGCCACGCCGAAGTCCGCATTCGTCGCCCATGCAGCGCCGAGTACGCCCCACGCCGGAATGGCGGTGAGATTCCAAGAGAGGAAGACTTTCACACAGGCCGAAGCGACCATGTTCAGGAATGGAATGGCGGTCTTCCCCATCCCCTGCAGCACGCCTGTCGTGACCTGCTGCACGCCGAGAAGGAAGACGCCAAAGCTCATGACCGCGATACACGGGCCTGCATCGCGGGTCGCATACAGCATGTCGGAGATCGGAGTCGCGATGACACACATCCCGATGAAAGCAGGGATGGTGATGAGATTGGCCAGACGCATCGCCGTATCGGTACGCGTCATGACGACATCATCCTTCTTCTGCGCGATGGCTTCTGAAATGACCGGCACCAGACTGGCTGCCAGAGACGCCGTCACGATGGTCGGCATATTGACGAGCGCCGTTGCCATGCCTGTCAGATAGCCGAAGAGTGTCGTCGCTTCTTCGACAGCAAATCCTGCCACTTCCAGACGACGCGGCACGATCAGCAGGTCGATATTCGAAACGATCGGCAGCATGATATTCGCGAGAGACACCGGAATGGCAAGGATCAGCAGTCTTTTGATGATGGCCATCGCACTCTGCGGCTTGATGGAAGCATCCTGCTCAGAGGCCAGCTCTTTGCGCCAGTTTCTTGTCATATAGTAGAAACCGATCAGGACAAGGATCCCCATAAAAGCGCCCGGCGCTGCGCCCAGCGTGGCGCCCGCAGCTCCGTACTCGAGGCCATACGGCAAGAGGATGACCGCGAAAGCGATCATCGTCACCACGCGAACGACCTGTTCCAAGATCTGCGAGACCGCCGTCGGCGTCATCAGCTGCAGCCCCTGGAAATACCCGCGCAGCGTCGCGAGCAGCGTCGCGCAGAAAACCGCCGGAGAAAGGGCCAAGAGCGACCAGTACGCTCTCTGGTCACGCACGATGCCGGTATCGACCAGCCACTGTGCACCGAAGAAGAGCAGACCGCTGAAGAAGACCCCCGTCATGATGAGCGCGATCATAGAAATGCGGAAGACTTTCTGCCCGCCGAAGTAGTCATTCACCGCATTTCTTTCCGCGACCATGATGGAAATCGCGACCGGCAGTCCCGCAGAAGAAACGGAAAGACAGAGCAGGTAGATCGGATATGCCATCTGATACAGCCCGATCCCCTCCCCGCCCAAAAGGCGCGAAAGGTAAATGCGGCTGAAAGCGCCGATGAATTTGACAATGATCCCGGCAATGGTCAGAATCAATGCCCCTTGAATAAAAGAATTTTTACGCATGTTTCACCTTTTTGCAACATATGACTTCCTGCGAGATGGACTCCCGCAAGCATTACTATATAGTCATATCAGATTTAAGCGAAATTGTAAAGGTCAATTCGTTTCATGGAATGTGTTCCGTGAGAAAGCTGTGTGAAAGACAGCGGAAAAACAGATCCGGTCATGGTCATTGTTTCCCTGTTTCCCTTTTCAGCTCATCCATGAAGTCAGCCATCCAGTCTGTCATTGTCCCTTTGATAAGTGCCTTATGGATACGGAGCTTGGCCGGAGATCCCGGAAGGAATTTCAGATACGGGAGCCATGTCTTCGGCAGCTTCATCGGATCCCAGCCCTGCATGAAGCTTTCATCCGCCCATGTGACAAGGAGGCTGTCCCCTTCATCGAGAATACTTCCGATCCCCAGATGACGTGCTTTCACACGGATCTCCGAGATACGGAAGAGTTTCTCCGCCGGCTTGCTTGGCGTACCGAAGCGATCGATCACCTCATCGACGAGATCAGTGAGTAATTTCTCATCTTCGATCGCAGCCAAGCGTCGATAGATCTCCATCTTCTGTTCCTGATTGGCGATATATCCGCTGTCAAGATAGGCATCCTGACGGAACTCGATCGTCGTATTCGGCAGCTTCTTCGGGACAGGCCGGTTTTCACGGAGCGCGCGCAGTCGTTCCACCGCTTCTTCGAGCATGGAGCAGTAGGCCGCAAAGCCGATGCTGGCGATATTGCCATGCTGCTCTCTCCCGAGAAGATTTCCGGCACCGCGGATTTCCAGATCCCGCATCGCGACTTTGAAGCCGCTTCCCAGCTCGGTGAATTCACGGATCGTATCCAGTCTTTTTTCTGCCACTTCGGAAAGCACCTTCCCCCGTCGGTAGAAGAACCACGCCCGGGCGATCTTATCGGAACGTCCGACACGCCCGCGCATCTGATAGATCTGTGAAAGCCCCAGACGGTCAGCGTCATAGACAAGCATGGTGTTCGCATTCGGCTGGTCGAGTCCATTCTCGATGAGCGTCGTGCAGAGGAGGACGTCATACTTTCCCTGATAGAAATCGAGCATGACCTTTTCGAGCTGCCGGCCTTCCATGCGCCCGTAGGCGATGCCGATGGTCACATCTTCGGGAAGAATGCTTCGCAGATGGTCTTCCATCGCGCCGATCGTTTCGATGCGGTTGTATACGAAGAATGTCTGCCCGCCTCGCTCTTTTTCACGAAGAATGGCATCTTTGACGATAGAGTCATCATACTCCGTCACATACGTCTGGATGGCATGGCGATTCGATGGCGGTGTCGTGATCGTCACCATATCGCGGACGCCGGTGAGGCTCATATGAAGAGTGCGGGGAATCGGTGTCGCAGACAGTGTCAGCACATCGATGCCGGATGCCAGAGATTTCCACTTCTCCTTCTGCACGACACCGAAGCGCTGCTCTTCATCGACGACAAGAAGCCCGAGCTTCTTTGGATGCACCTTCTTATTGAGCACCGCATGGGTACCGATGACCACATCCAGCGTGCCGCTTTCCATCTCCTGATAGATGCGGTTCTTTTCCTTTGCAGTCGTGAAACGGTTCAATACTGCCAGACGGACACCGAAGTTTTCCATCCGTTCCTTGAAATTCTTATAATGCTGCTCCGCGAGGACTGTCGTCGGACAAAGGACGAAAGCCTGATAGCCGGACATGATGCATTTGAAGACCGCGCGTATCGCGACTTCCGTCTTGCCAAAGCCCACATCTCCGCACAGGAGCATATCCATCGGCATCGGTTTTTCCATCGCCTTTTTGATGGCATCGATCGCGAGGAGCTGATCTGTCGTTTCTACATAGGGGAATGTATCTTCGAATTCACGCTGCTCGGCCGTATCCGGAGCAAAAGCGATCCCCTGCGTGATCTCACGCTTCGCATAGACGTCAAGCAGCTTTTCTGCCAGTTCCTCGATGGACTTTTTCGCCTTCGCCCGCACCTTCGTCCACGCGCTGCTCCCCATATCATGGAGCTTCGGCGTTTCCCCTTCCGGACCGATATATTTTTCCAGCGACGAGATCTTTTCGACAGGAAGATAGAGTTTGTCATTACCCGCATACTGGATCGTGATATAGTCCCTGTGAATGCCGGAAAGCTCGATGGTACGGATCCCGAGGTACTTACCAATGCCATGCGTGGCCTGTACGACATAGTCGCCGGGATTCAGATCTGAGAAATAGCGGATCTGCTTCCCCTTCGGGCCGGAACGCACGCGGCGCACCTTCTGCTTCCCCAGTACATCTCCTGCTGTGATGACAGCCAGTGAATCATCGGTGAGTTCAAAACCTTCCGAAAGAAGACCATGTATCAGCGTGACCTTCCCCGCCTCCAGCGTACGACTCTGCGGGATATGGAAATCAGAAAACAGGGCAGAAAGCTCCCTTTCCTCCGAGGGACGGGGCGCGAGAGAGAGGACTTTCCATCCCTTCGCGAGCAGATTTTTAAGATCCTCCATGAAGATCGGGATCTGCCGCTGATAATTCGTCATGGTGTGCCCCTGCCACGCCACATCTCGCTCCGTATCAAAGCCTGTCAGTTTTCTCTTGAGCAGGCTGCATACGATTTCCTTATTCTTCGCCTTGCGCGCTTCTCCGATGACCTCTTTCCAAGATAGCGCCGTCTTTTTATGCGCGGCATCTTCCTTGAAGTATCGTTTCAGCGATTCTTCGCACCGCTGCGGTTCATCATAAAAGACAAGCGCCTTCGAAAGGTAGGAGAAGACAAGCGCCTCTCCCCCGCCCTTTCCGTCAAGCGGCAGGAAAACCTGCGACTTTCTGTCTTCGATCGAGCGCTGCGTATCTTCGTCAAAAAGCCGCACGCTGTCGACCTCGTCATCGAAAAGCTCGATGCGGACGGGATGCTCTTCATTGATAGGGAAAATGTCGATGATATCACCGCGCACCGCAAAATGGCCGCAGCGCTCGACCTGATCCACCCGTTCATAGCCGGCAGACGTCAGTTTCTCCTGCAAAGCGTCCCATCCGATTTCCTCTCCGCTAGAAATCCGGAGTGCCCTCTCCTCCAGTTGCGACGGACTGACCACCTTCTGCGCCGCTTCCACGGCCGTAGCAAGGATAATGCCCGGTCTTCCTGTCAGCATGGCTCCCAACGTCCGCATTCGGTCACGCAACCGCTCCGTACTGGAGAATGTCACCTGAAAGCCGGTCTCTTCGACGAGCGGAAAGGAATAAACAGGCGTCTCCGGCAGGAAGAAAGCGAGGTCTTCTTCCCAACGGAAAATATCCTTCTGCTCGGGCACGACGACGATGGCCGTCCCGAAAGACTGCATGGCCGCCGAGAGCGCCAGCGCCTTCTGCGAACTTGCGATCCCCGTCAGGACCGTCGGAGAAGAAGCAGGATCCATCTCCCAGAAATGAGACAGCCTCGCCGCGCACTCTTTCGCAAGCTGCGGCCCCATCGCGGTATCCATCACAAAAGGCGGAAGCGCTGCCGCAGCAGCCGCAGCACGCACATCTGCGATCATCGGGATCTTTTCAGTCATTCTTCTCCCTCCCAGCCATACGCTGTCCGCTTGACCTCTTTTTCTCCATGAAGTGTCCGAATGCGAGATAGGATGGATGTCCCCTGATACATGAAATCCGGGCAGACATCCGCCATCGGAACCAGCACAAAAGGCCGCTCCCAGAAATAGGGATGCGGCAAATGAAGAAATGAGGTATCACTCCGGATGCCGTCACTGTAGATCAGATCCAAATCCAGCGTCCTCGGCCCCCAATGCACGTCTCGGGTGCGTCCGAACTGTTTTTCGACAGACAACAAAAGCGCCATCAAATCTTCGGCAGGCCCTTCCCAGCTGATCTCCATGACAGCATTCAGAAAGACGGGCTGGTCGGTTTTGCCCCAAGGCAGCGTCTCATAGATGGCAGACTTCTTCTCGATATGAAGCCCCTCTGCCGCCTCGAGCGCTTGAGCCGCCTGCCGGAGAATAGCCAGCGAATTCCCTTGGTTGGATCCAAGGGAAATGATATATGTTTGATTCATTTTTCTCTCTTTTTGGTCAGTGTCACTGATACATCGTCCAGAATCCCAGGAATGGGGGAGCCCGGCTTGTGTACCGTGGTCGTTATCTCATCCACCAGCGGAAAACCAGCGAGAACATCTGCATTGATCACGCCGGCGAGGCGTTCCAGCAGCTTGTAAGGGCCGCCCTCCGCCCGTTCTTTCACCATCTGGTACACCGCTACATAATTCACAGAGTCTTCGAGACAGTCCGTCTCTCCGACCTTGGATAAATCAAGATGCAGCTCCACATCGATGTAAAAACGCTGCCCCAATTTCGTCTCCTCCGGTTCATCACCGTGATAGCCGAAAAAGGCCATACGAGTCAGTTTGATCGTATCCATGCCTATCCCTCATTCGTTATAAAAAATCAATGCCAGGCAGCAGAGACCTCACGCCCTCCCCGGGAGCGATGCCCTAAGGAAACCGTTTAGCACCCTGCGGACAGCACTTCGATCGCTTTCTGATAGACAGAGTCGGTGGATGGATCGAAAGGAAATCCTGTCTGCGTGACTTCCACATCAGGATGGATCCCCACCTTGTCGATCGTCTTCCCGGAAGGCGTCCGATACTCTGCGATAGAGATCTTGAGTGCCTTCTGCTCCCCTGTATCAAAGACCGCCTGCACAGTCCCTTTGCCATAGGAATTTTCCCCAATGATGGTTCCTTCCTGTTTATCCTGCACCGCACCGGCCAGGATCTCAGAGGCACTCGCGCTATTCTTATCGATCAGGACAGCCATCGGCAAAGGAGTCTCGATTCCCTCGATATCATAGGACTCTGACTCGCCATTCTTGGTGTGATAGCTCACGACCGTACCTTTGGTGAGTATTTGATTGGCCACATCAGTCACTGCATGAATCATCCCGCCCGGATTCATGCGGACGTCAATGATGAGTTTCTTGGCTCCGGCGATCTTCAAGGAAGCGAGCTGGTCACGGAAATCATCCGCAGTGTGCTTCCCGAAGGAGAAAATATGAATGTAGCCAATATCGTCACTGGCCATAACACTCTGCACCGTCGGCATGGAAATTTCTGACCGTTCCACGGTAAAATGCATCACTTCACCATTCCGTTCGACATCGATCTCTACCGTCGTACCTTTTTCTCCGCGGACAGCCGATGCCGTCCCCGTAAGTCCCATCGCATCCGTTTCTTTCCCATCGATGGAAAGAAGCACATCTCCGGCGGCAAGCCCCGCCTCATGCGCCGATCCATGGTCGAAAACCTTCAAAATGACAGGCCTTGTGTTCTCTCCCTGCCCCATGACGACGCCGATCCCGCCATATTCTCCCATAGCGCTCTGCATGAAAGACTCATACGCATCTCCGGAAAGAACCATGGTATAAGGATCACCGACAGAAGCAAACATCCCCTGCGATGCCCCGGCAAAGAGCGTCTTATCCTCTATCGGACGGAAGTAGTTCTGCTTGATTTCCTGAAAATCCATCAGAAATGTAAAGAGCGCCTTCGGATCATCCGTAAAGCGGAATACCGCACCTCCAGCCAAAGATGCGGTACATACCACCCCCAGCGCAAAGCCGGGGGCATAGTTTTTGAAATAGTGCCAAATTTGTTTTTTCATCATAAATATCCCATAGGATCGACAGCCTGCCCATTGATTTCCACTTCGAAATGGCAGTGCGGCCCCGTCGAGTTTCCGGTCGAGCCGGCAAAGGCAATGACTGCCCCTTTCGACACGGACTGCCCTTCCGATACATTGAGGGACTGGTTGTGCCCATACAGCGTCTGCATACCGCCGCCATGGTCAATGATGACGGCATTGCCATAGCCGCTGATCCAGCCGGAGTAAATGACCGTCCCGCTGTCTGCTGCATGGATCGGCGTACCATAGGCGACACCGATATCTATCCCCGAGTGATAGATGGTACGCCCGAAAATTGGATGGGTACGATATCCGTAGGGAGACGTGATGACACCGCTGCATGGCCAGGAAAGCTGTCCCGTGCCCTCAACATAGTTATCATCACTGCCGCCGCTTTCTTCCTGCTGCGCCTGCCTTGCGGCTTCTGCCTGACGGATGCGCTCCTGAATGAGGTCTTTGACCGCATTCGAACGGGCAATGAGATCCTGCTCCATCTGCGCCGCCGCCGCCTTATTGGCTTTCGCCTGATCCAAGACTCTCTGCTGCTCGGCTTTCTTCTTCGCGACCTCGGCTTGTACCTTCTTCGCTTCTTCTGCCAATGCATCGAGCCGTGCCCGATCTTGCTCCAATTCGGCTTTCTTCGCTTCGATTTTCGCCTTCTGATCCTGAATTTCCAAAATCAGACTATAGTCAGACTGGATGATGCGTTTCAAAAGTTCCAGTCGGTTCGCAAAATCGCTGAAACTTTTCGCCCCCATGATGACTTCCAGATAATTCAGCTGTCCGAATTTATAAATCGAACGCACACGGAGATTCAGTACCTTCTGGCGCTGCTCCAGATAAGCCTGCGCTTTGCGGATCTCTTCCTCCGTCTGTCGGATCTCCGCATTCACTTTCGCCTGCTCGTCCTGGATGCTCTTCAGACGGGCATTCGCCGCATCAAGGTCTGCCTGAATGGCTTTCAGCTTGACAGCGACATCTTCAATGACCTGCTGCCAGCTCTCCTGCGAAGAACGCGACTCATCGATCTGCCCCTGAATATCCTGCAGCTCATCCTCCAGATCATCTGCGATGGAGGGAACTGCCGCCCCTGCCAGCAGCAGAGAGGCGATCGCTGCCGAAAGTATCTTCTGATGTGTTTTCATGATTATACCTTCATATACTTACGGAGCGAAATGGCACTCCCCATGACACCGATCACAATGCCTGCCGCCAAAATAATGAGCGTGTTATATCCCATAAATGGCCAAAGCGGAATCATCGGGATAAAGACAAGACCAGCCGATGCCATTTCAGAGACGACCATTTTATAGCCTTCCCACAGGATGAGCGAAGCGAATCCGGATCCCAGAAAACCGATGACCATGCCTTCAAAAAGGAAAGGCCAGCGAATGAATCCATTGGAAGCACCGACGTACTTCATGATCTGGATCTCTCTTCTTCTGGCAAAAACCGTAAGACGGATGGTATTGGAAATGATAAAGAGCTCGGCACCGGCGAGGAAGACGATGAGTACGATCCCCGAGAGACGGATGACCTGTGCTACTTTATAGAGCTGTTCGATGATATCCTTCCCGTACTGGACAGTTTCTACGCCCTGATACTTGGCGACAACTTCCGCCGCTGTTTTCAGCTGCTCCGGCGTCTGGAAAGACATCTGGTACGATGCGGGGAGAGGATTGCCATTGATGGCATCGAGAAGCCCCTGCTGATCCCCCATACGTTCCCGGAACTCTTTCATCGCCTGGTCTTTGTTCGTGAATTTGATTTCTTTCATGCCAGGCTGTGCTTTCAGGTACTTGCCGATGCCCATGACCTGATCGGTCGTGAGTCCATCCTTCAGATAAACCGTCATCTCGACCTGATTTTCAAGGTACGACGCCATATGGTTGATATTCAGCACGGCAGAAAGAAAGACGCCTAAGATGAACATGGATAACGTCACAGTCAGCACAGACGCGATGGCCATGAAACGATTTCTGAAAAGGGAGCGGAATGTTTCACCCCAGAAATAGGATAATGAACTAAACATTCAGGTCATAGCCTCCCTTTTTCACATCATTCACAATATGTCCTTCTTCGATCATGACGACACGTTTATGCATCGCATTGACCAGATCCTTGTTATGGGTGACCATGATGATGGTCGTCCCCATGTGATTGATCTCGTTGAACAACTTCATGATATCTTCCGAGGTATTCGGGTCCAGATTACCTGTCGGTTCGTCCGCGATGAGAAGGATCGGCTGGTTCACCAGAGCACGGGCAATCGCCACGCGCTGCTGTTCGCCGCCCGAGAGCTTCGAAGGGAGCTCTTTCTCCTTTCCGCGCAGTCCGACCAGATCCAGCACACGCTGTACCTTCGGCTTGATCTCACGGCTTTTTGCCCCCGTAACACGAAGAACAAAGGCAATGTTTTCGTATACGGTCTTCTCGGAGAGCAGTCTGAAATCCTGAAAGACAATCCCGAGCGTGCGCCGATAGTATGGAATCTTGCTGGATTTCAGCTTATTGATGGTAAGACCATTGACAATGACGGTGCCCTCTTCCGGCACCAGCTCATGGGTCAAAATTTTAACAAATGTCGATTTACCGGCGCCGGAAGGCCCCACGATAAAAACGAACTCTCCTTTGTCGATATGAATATTAATGTTACTGAGCGCGGTGTGTTTTGCATCGTACTGCAGGGACACCTGATCAAACGTAATCATTAAATCCTCACTTCCTGGCGATCAATGTTTCTGCATCTTCCGCAATATGTTCCGCAGTAAGACCATATTTTTCGAGCAGATCATCAGCCGTGCCGGATTCACCGAAGGTGTCTTCCGTTCCGATCATAGCCATCGGCACCGGTTTATGAAGACAGAGCACTTCTGCCACAGCGCCGCCGAGCCCGCCTTTGACCGTATGTTCTTCACAGGTCAGGATCGCTCCTGTCTCTTCTGCTGCTTTCAGGATGGCTTTCTCATCGACCGGTTTGATGGAGCTCATGTTGATCACACGCGCAGAAATTCCCTTTTCTTTCAAAAGTTCTGCCGCTTTCACCGCTTTAGCAACCATGATGCCGCAGGCGATGATGGTCACATCATTGCCGGAAACCGCTTCATAAGAAACGCCCGGGGTGAAGGTATAATCCTCTGGGCAGATATCATCGCATTTCGCGCGACCCATACGGATATACACCGGACCATAGTAGTCAGCGGCCCACTTGATCACCGCTTTTGTCTCAGCAGCATCGGCGGGAACGACGACCGTCATATTCGGCAGCGCACGCATCAGCGTGATGTCTTCGAGCATCTGGTGGGTCGCGCCATCTTCACCAACCGTCAGGCCGGAATGAGTGACAGCTACTTTGACATTCAGTTTCGGGTAGCAGATGGAGTTTCTGATCTGTTCATACGCTCTGCCCGCACCGAAAACAGCAAATGTGGAAGCGAATGGAATCTTGCCAGCTGCAGCAAGACCCGCTGCCACGCCCATCATATTCCCTTCAGCAATGCCGGTATCGAAGAAACGATCCGGATATACTTTGGCAAAAACCTGCGTTTTGGTGGATGCAGAGAGGTCAGCATCCAAAACTACGATATCAGGATTTACAGCACCGAGTTCTTTCAGTGCTTCACCGTATGCGTCACGAGTTGCCTTACCCATCATTCTGCCTCCACAGCTTTAATAAATCTTTCACATTCTTCTTTGCTTGGTGCCTTGCCATGCCAGCCGACCTGGTTTTCGATTTCCGGTACGCCTTTGCCCTTGACCGTCTTCATGACGATCATGGTCGGTTTGCCGGAAATGGTCTTTGCCTCTTCAATGGCTTCATGGAGTTTTTCCATATCATGCCCATCAGTTTCAATGACATGCCAGCCAAAAGCCTGGAATTTCTCTCCGATAGGAAGTGAGGACATAACCTCGGTGATCGGTCCATCGATCTGCAACCCGTTGTTATCTACGAAAGCCGTCAGGTGGTCGAGCTTGTAATGCGCCGCATACATGGCTGCCTCCCAGACCTGTCCTTCTTCGAGTTCGCCATCCCCCAGGATCACATACACTCTCCAGTCAGCCTTGTCCATCTTGGAAGCAAGCGCCATCCCGCAGGCAGCACTGATGCCCTGCCCCAGAGAGCCTGTCGTCATGTCGACACCCGGTGTATGTTTCATGTCCGGATGCCCCTGCAGCATATGACCTGCCTGACGAAGTGTATCCAGCTCTTCTTTGGGGAAATATCCTTTTTCTGCCAGTACGGCATAGAGGGCCGGTGCTGCATGGCCTTTGGAGAGGACCAGACGGTCACGGTCAGCCTTCTTCGGATCTTTGGGATCTACCTTCATTTCATGGAAAAACAGTAAGGTCAGGATGTCCGCGGCGGAAAGAGAACCACCCGTATGGCCGGAGTTGGCTTTGGTGATCATTTTCAAAATGTCGATGCGTACATCTTTTGCCTTGCTTTTGAGAGCAGTAAGCTCTTCTGCTGTCAGCTGACTCATTTGTTTTCCTCCTTGTGATTCACTAAAGATTTCAATATTTTTACATTCTCACAAGCCTGTTTTCTCAGCTCGTCGACCTGCTTCCATTCTTCTGGCGAAGCCGGCGCATCCAGGAAACGGCAAGTATCCTTGTACAATGTTTCTGCATCCATATGATGAATCGAGCAGGATGCTTTTCTATGAATCAGTGCTAAGAAATTATCGATTTTCGGATCATAAGAGATCCCCAGAAAAGGGACATGCATCAAAGCAGAGAAGATCATGGCATGCAGCCGCATACCCACGACGACATCCATATTTCCCATGAGTGAAATGAGCTCTTCGATGCTGTAGGCTTCCTTTAGCACATGGACCCTGTCGCTCTCTTCGATCTCTGATTCCGCTGCACGCTTGTCTTCCGGAAACTGCATCGGAATCAGGACGACCGAGCAGTCCTTCTCTCGGGTGAGCCGCTCGATATAAGCACGAAGCGGCTTCATCCAGCGAGAAGTATCCGCCCAGCTGCGGATAGCGATACCGACCCGTTTCTTTGCGGGATCCACATGATTCCTTGTGAGGATTTCCTTCCCTTTCTCCAAAGAAACAGGATCCAGAGAAAGTACGGCATCCGCCGTCGTATAGATGGTGCGATGTACCCCGAGTCTCTGAAGAAATCCCTTCGACTCACTGTCACGCACCGTGATGGCATCCACATGGTTTAATACATGCTTCAGTATAATACGGATGATGCGATAACGCACAGGACCGATCCCCTGCGAATAAAGGAAAACCTGTTTCCGGAAAAGCACGCCAAAAATAATGATGGTGAGATAATAAATCATGCTTTTCCAGCTGGTCACATCCTGCAGCAGGCTCCCGCCACCACTGATCAGCAGATCCGTCCGAAAAAGAGACGATAGGATCGGCAGGATGCCGAAGCGGGGCACGGCCTTCACTCCGAATGTTTTTGCCGTATCCGAAGGATTTCCTGAAATCACGGTGATCGAGGGCGCGTCGAAGGTCTTCCGAAGCGCCTGCAGTATGGCAAGCAGCATCGCTTCATCCCCAGCATTATGAAATCCATAATAACCGGAGATCACAATATTATACTTTGCCATATCGTTCTCCAAAGAACTTCGTCAGACGGACAAGGATCATGACGACAAGAAGTGCGCCCACCATAGAGAGCGTACCGGCGGCCAGACCATCCAGTCCACGAACAAAGCTAAGAATAAACGGACTCCTCATGTGTGCGAAAGTTTCCACCATAGATCCCTGCCCGATCGTCACAGCGACGATCAGGAAATAGTGCAGGAGCTGCGGCCATTTCCGATAGAACGCAGCAAGAGAGACAAGCACAGCAGGATGTCCGAAGAGGAATTCCTTCTCTCTGGGGCGTGCATACATCACATCTTCGAGGAAACGGCGAAGCGCGATCTCAAACTGCGGGACAGGAGCCCCATTGTTACCACTGCGTCCAATAAAGACAAAACCGACAATGGCCAGAATGCCAAGCCCGGCAAGAAGTCCCAGACGAATCTGGACCGAGCAGAATTTCTTGACAAAGGAAACAAAATCCTTATCAGATGTCACAGTTTTTCCAAAGAATGGGAATTTCTGGATGTAGACAACGGAAATCAGAACCAGCGGCAACACAAAAGTCGCTTTGACGCCACGGAAATATTCCATTTCCAAAAAGAAACGGATATCACTCAGAAGACCACTGACAAAGCAGGCTCCGATCAGGGAAAGGATCCCGCAACCCCAAAGGATCATGACTGATTCGCCCAAAAGACGTCCCCAGCCGACCTCCGAGAAAGCCGTATCTTTCTTTTTTAAGCAATACTGAAGGAAGAGCGACACCACAACAACAGGCGTACAGACCGCCGCACCAAGTGCCAGAAGCTGCAGAAGGATATTCACATGAAGGAGCCAGTAAAGCGCTTCTGCCCCGATGAACCCTGCCGCTTCTATTGCCATTCCGTACCGAGAAAGCTGAGGAATGAGCAAAAGCAAGGTCAGTACAATAAGAGATACCGCGCCTGCCATAGCGACAGCGCGAAGCGGTTTCTCCGGGAAATAGGCATCCATCACAGAAGCTTTACCAACAGAGAAGCCATGATTTTCTAGACGGTCCCTGACGCCGGCGATGTATGCTGCATTCGTCTCAGAGAGTGTTTTCCCATCCAGTGCAAACTTATAGGATGGGAAAAGATTCATACGGATATTTCTTTCAATATCTGAAATGTAGAATCGAGCCGCTGCTTCTTTCTGATTCAGCTTGATCAGCTCATCCTTGGACATCGCATAGAGACGCACCAGATGGTAATCCGAATGACGCGCCATATCCAGCAGCCCTGCCTGCGGTTCAAAGCCGAGCTGACTCTGCGCTTCGATCATGACGATCGGGATACGACGCTGATTGAGCCCCTGAGAGACTTCTTTCTGATATTCCTTGTAGCCGAAAACTTCTTTTCCCTGAAAAATGACACCACTAACTTTATCCGAAGCATCGACCGCGTGGAAAAAATCATCGATGAAGGCCTTGGGCACATGCGCCACATTAGCCGGACGAAGGACGACATAAAAGCCATGCGATCCGGCGCGTTTGACCGTATTTGTGAAAATGCCAAGCGGCATCGTCATGAATTTATTATAGACGCCAGAGACTTCAAGAGCTTCTACCCCATTTTCTGAAATCGCCTTGACCTCATCCTTGCCGTAAAGAAGCGAGAGATGGTCAGCCATTTCCTTAAAATAGGCGCCTCCATCCGCTGTGTCCACCGGCTGGATATAAATCTTATCCGGCAGGATGCCCGAGATCTCCGGATGCCGCACCTGAAATTCATAACCACGATATACACGAATGAAATTGTGATTCACGAGCTTTTCCGGGGTTTCATCATAGACCGCAAGCGAAGTCACACCGTTTTTACGATACAGCTCAAAAAGCGCATCTGTGGTGGTTCGCTCGACAGCTGCACTATCCAGGATATTGTCATAATCGTAGACCATTTCAACGGTCTGGGCAGCCGCTTCTACATGGTAACGCTGCCAGGAAATCCAGGCTCCCGCCATGGCTCCGATCAGAACCAGAACGGCCAGCAGCTTGAAAACGGTCTGTTGTAAACCTTTCATTCTATCCATCCTTTTACTTTGCTTTGGTGTTGAATTTGTTCTGTTTCAGGAAGCCTTCAATGAAAGGATTCAGATCCCCATCCATAACGCCCTGAATATTGCCCGTTTCAATGCCCGTCCGGTTATCCTTGACAAGGGTATACGGCTGGAACACATAGGAACGGATCTGGCTGCCCCATTCGATCGCCTGCTGCTCGCCTTCGATGTCTTTTGTCATCTGTTCGCGTTTCTTCAGCTCGAGTTCATACAGCTTGGCACGGAGAAGACGAAGACACTGTTCCTTATTTTGGAACTGGGAGCGTTCATTCTGGCAGGCAGCGACGATCCCCGTAGGAATATGAGTCATTCGGACAGCCGAGCTCGTCTTATTGATATGCTGTCCGCCGGCACCGCTGGAACGATAATAATCCACACGGACATCTGCCATGTTCAGATCGACTTCGACATCATCACTGATTTCCGGCATGACATCCACGGCAGAGAAAGACGTATGACGACGTTTCGCTGCATCAAACGGAGAAATACGGACAAGACGGTGGACCCCTTTTTCGGATTTCAGGAATCCGTAGGCATACTTGCCTTTGACCATGTATTCCGCACTCTTGATACCGGCTTCATCGCCCGGAAGCATATTCAGCTCCTCGATAGCAAAGCCTTCCGCTTCAGCCCATTTGATATACATACGGATCAGCATCTCGGTCCAGTCCTGTGCTTCGGTACCGCCTGCCCCGGCATGGAAGGTAATGATAGCATTATTCGCATCGTAGGGTTCGCTCAAAAGAAGCTCGATCTCCTTTTTATCAAGGATCTCTTTCAACTCATCCAGCTCTGCCTTGATTTCCGGCTCCATCCCCTGATCATCTTCCTCGATGGCAAGATCCAGAAGATCCTTCAGGCTTTCCGCTCTGTCAAAGAGGCGGGTATACGTATCATAGGCATCCTTGGCTTCTGTCGCTGCCTGCGAAATCTCGCGGGCTTTATCAGCATCATCCCAAAATGTCGGATCACTCATCTGAATATCGTAACTTGCGATTCTTTCTTTCAGCTGAGGTAAGTCAAAGTGAATCCCTTATTTCTTTTTCATGATTCAGCAGGTCTGTTAAGGTTTTTTTCAAATCTTCCAACATCTGATAGTCATCTCGCTTTCTGTTTTGTGATTATTTTTTAATACTATAAAATAAAACAGCAAATCATCAGGCTGCCAAGTGGCAGACTGATGAATAACATTTGCTGGATTATACAAACTAACTATTTAAGGAAGGCTATGACAAAGCTATGTATAAAAATTCTTGTGGAAGCTGACTCTGCAATTGAATCAGCGTTTCCCTAAATATAGCGGCTCCTGATCAGGAGCCCATCCTCGATCATAGAAAAATGCTTTCTAGCTTACTTTTTCTCTTCGGCCGCTTCGGTCTCCGCATCCCCGTTGTCATCGACATAGTGCTCTTCGGCATCTTTCAAATGATCTTCGGTTGCCGGAGCTTCCGGTTTTTCAAGGTGTGCCCCTTCTTCCGGATCTGTCGTGAAACGGATCTGGATGTGGTAGAGGTAAAGGATGATGGTTTCCATCATGGCCTGCTGCATTTCTTCGAAAATATCGAATGCTTCGACCTTGTATTCTACGATCGGATTTCTCTGGCCATAGGAACGCAGACTGATACCTTCCTTAAGCATATCCATGTCATCTAAGTGTTCCATCCACTTAGAATCGACAACTTTCAGCATGACCGCTTTTTCGAGTTCGCGCATCATTGGAGAACCGATGGATTCTTCTCTTGCATTGTATGTCTCATGAGCTATCGTTTTCAGCTTGTCTTCGACTTCTTCACGGCTCATGTCTTCGATTTCTTCGAGCTTCAGATCACCCGGAGCGAGGAAATATTTTTCAGCATACTTCAGCAAGCCGGCGAAATCCCATTCTTCCGGATATAGTTTCGGGTCCGCATAGGTTTCCATCCCCTTCTCAATGATGTGATCCACCATAGAAAGGATCTGGTCTTTCATGTCTTCGCCTTCAAGGATCTTTCTGCGCTGGTCATAGACGACCTTACGCTGCTGGTTCATGACATCATCATATTCCAGGACATACTTACGAATATCAAAGTTACGTGCTTCGACACGTTTCTGTGCTTTCTGAATGGCATTTGAAACCATGCGGCTGTTGATCGGTTCATCTTCTTCAAGGCCCATCTTTTCCATAAAGCTCTTGATGCTATCCCCGCCAAAGATACGGAGCAGGTCATCTTCCAAAGACAGGAAGAACTGGCTGGAGCCCGGATCCCCCTGACGGCCGGCACGTCCACGGAGCTGGTTATCGATACGGCGGCTTTCATGTCGTTCCGTACCGATGATGGCAAGACCGCCAAGTTCTGCGACGCCTTCGCCCAGAGAAATATCGGTGCCTCGGCCCGCCATGTTCGTCGCGATCGTGACCGCGCCCTTCTGACCGGCCAGCGCGACAATGGCCGCTTCTCGTTCATGGTACTTCGCATTCAGGACAGAGTGCGGAATATTCGCCTGATCCAGCATATGCGAAAGTTCTTCTGACTGCTCGATGGATGTCGTGCCGATCAGCATAGGCTGCCCTGTCGCATGACGGCGCTCTACTTCTCTGACGACTGCTTTATACTTGCCGCGTTTGTTCTTGAAAATGACATCCGGCAGATCCTTACGCTGGATCGGTTTGTTCGTCGGTACCTGAAGGACTGGCAGCCCATAAATTTTAATAAATTCCTGCTCTTCCGTCTTCGCTGTACCGGTCATACCTGCCAGCTTGTCATACATGCGGAAGTAGTTCTGGAAAGTGATTGTCGCAAGCGTCTGGCTTTCACGCTGTACTTCAAGTCCTTCCTTGGCTTCGATTGCCTGATGCAGGCCATCGGAGTAGCGGCGGCCATACATGAGACGGCCGGTGAATTCATCTACGATGACGACTTCCCCGTCTTTGACCACGTAGTCCTTATCGCGAGTCATCATGGTCTGTGCACGCAGCGCCTGGGTGAAGAGATGGTTCAGCTCCAGATTTTCCGCATCATAGAGGTTTTCTACATGCAGCAGCTTTTCCATCTTTGCCACACCGGCTTCAGTCGGTGCTACCGTCTTCTGCTTCTCATCGATGGTGTAGTCTTCCTCTTTTTTCAGCTGCGGGACGAGTTTGGCGACGGTGTAGTATGCATCAGTCGATTTCTGCCCCGGGCCCGAAATGATCAGCGGCGTACGGGCTTCATCGATAAGGATGGAGTCCACTTCATCGATCAGGCAGTAGTGCAGCGGACGCTGTACCATCTGATCGAGGGAAGTGACCATGTTATCACGCAGGTAATCAAAACCGAATTCATTATTTGTTCCGTAGGTGATATCCGAATTGTACGCGATTTTTCTCTGGTTGAAATCCAAGTCGTGAATGATGAGACCGACGGAGAGGCCAAGGAATTTGTATACCTGTCCCATCCATTCGCTGTCTCGTTTCGCCAGATAATCATTGACGGTAATAACGTGGACGCCCTTTCCTTCCAGCGCATTCAGATAGACCGGTGCCGTAGCGACCAGCGTCTTACCTTCACCGGTACACATCTCAGCGATGTTTCCACGATGCAAAATAATACCGCCGATCAGCTGGGTATCGAAGTGACGCATCCCCAGCACGCGGCGAGAGGCTTCACGAATGACCGCAAAAGCCTCCGGCAGGATATCATCCAGTGTCTCACCCTTGGCAAGACGTGCTTTGAATTCATTGGTTTTGTTCGCCAGAGAAGAATCGCTCAGCTTCTTCAGACCATCCTCTAAAGGGTTGATCTGTTGCTCTACAATTTTGCGGATCTTTTTGATTTCCTTCTCATTAGATCCATTGAAGAGTCTGTCAAAAAACTTATCAAACATGGACACAGCTCCTTTTATAGTACAAGCGTTGTAAAAGCGATGGTCAAAGAAATCAGAAGGAGCCCCCGATACAAACATGAGCGAGGAAACTCGCAAGGATATTCCTTTCTTTTTATACCATCAGTAATTCTATACTTACATGCTATTTCATTTTAACAAACTCGTAGGCTATAGTCAAAAAAGGAGCGGAAATTTCCGCTCCTTTTTTATAAAAAATCAGCTTTTCTTATTTTTCAGCATCGATCAGGCCATATTTGCCATCATCTCTGCGATATACGACAGCCATAGCTTCCGTATCCGAATTAAAGAACATGAAGAAGCTGTGTCCCAGAAGATTCATTTGCAGGATGGCTTCTTCCGGCGACATCGGGCTGATATTGAAGTGTTTCGTCTTCACGATCTCAAAATCAGCATCCGCCTGTGCAGCGATCGGTTCTTTTTCAAGAACAAACTGACGGGACAGTGTATTCTTTTCTTTGAACTTCTTTGCCAGACGAGTCTTATATTTATGAATCTGCCGTTCCACCTTGTCGAAAACGAGATCAATGGATTTGTACATATCATCAGATTTTTCGACACCACGAAGAATGACGCCGTCTACGAAAACTGTAGTTTCACAAGTTTTGGTCATATTGGAAATACGGAGTAATACATTAATCTTTATCGGTTTATCGAAGTACCTCTGGATCTTACCTGTATGCTTTTCTACATAGGAATGCAGCGCATCAGTCATTTCAAGATTCTTGCCTCTAACTGTTAATTCCATAATGAAATCCTCCTTTCGTGAATAAGCTCTTGCTTATCCTTCTATGTATATTATACATGATATCTCATTTTTATCAAATCAAAAAATTCTATAGGACTCGACGAAAAGTCATGGATTGACAGAATAGGGTTTATACGAACGTGTGAATAATGTGTATAAAAGGGAAAATTCGAGATCCGGATCTAGCGACGATCGTCAGAATCCTTCAGACGCAAAACAGAGGCAGATCCACCAGGCTGCAAAGATACAACATTCACCGATTTCCCCCTCTTACGTCTCAAAGCCCAAAATCTCCATCAGTAAACCTTGAAATCATTTAAAAAGCAGCACCCCATTCCCATGGGGTACTGCTTTTTATTGAGGAAGCACTGTTCAAATCGTTATCCGCGTTTCCTTAAAACTCTATTCCTTTTCTTGCACGGATGCCTTTCTGGAAAGCATGCTTCACAAGCGTCATCTCAGTCACTGTATCTGCAAGATTAATAAGCTGCTGCTCAGCATAGCGTCCCGTCAGGATCATATTGAGGCGCTCCGGTCTTTTCTGAATGAGCTCCGCTACTTCACCTGCAGAAATCATACCAAAGTGAATGGCATAATTGATCTCATCTAAAACAATCAGATCCCATGCATCACTCATGACTTCTTTTTCGACCATCTGCCAGGCTTCCTTAGCCAGTGCCGTTTTTCGCCGGAATTCTTCTTCACTTTCTTTATCCTTATTATGGAAGACGAAGCCATCCCCCATCGGCCGGATCTGGATGCGGCCATTTCCCTCACCCAAAGTCTCAATGGCTTTCAGCTCGCCATACTTCCACGCGCCCTTGATGAATTGAAGGATCAGCACCTTCTGGCCATCTCCCCAGGCGCGGATCGCTGTCCCCAGAGCCGCCGTAGTCTTTCCTTTACCGGTCCCTGTATTGATCAGAACCAGTCCTTTTTGTACCGTCATAGATTTGCCCTCATAAAAAGCATACATGATGCATTAACTTTTGCGGTTCCACCGGAAAAGTACCATGCCCAAACGTAAACTGCGTACCTCTCGATGAAACCATCCTATTTGCGGCTCTTCTTAAAGGCCTCACACGATGCGATCCATTTTTCTGCAGCCATTGGATTTCCATCAAAGGAAAGGTGCAGATAGCTTGCCAGTACATTATCCTTGGCATAGCCCTCAATGTGCCCCGCCTTCTGCCGTGTCCCCTGAAGAGTATATGCCCAGGGGAAATCCTCACCGCAGGAAAGGGTGGAGAAATGAAACTCATGCCCCTTCAGGAGATCCCCTTGATCTGCGATAACGCTCTTTCTAAGAGCCTTGCCAGTCACATAGCCCACACGCTGGAGTTTTTTCTGCATCTCGCAAACTCCGGGGACAAGGCCGACCATCTCATAGGAGTCTCCGTCAAAGCCTTGGATCTTCTCGCAAAGATACATCAACCCGCCGCATTCTGCATAGATTGGCATGCCGCATGCAGCCGCTTCCCGAATAGATGCTTTCATGGCTGTGTTTCCGACCAACTCATGAAGAAACATCTCTGGAAAACCACCGCCGAAGATCAGACCATCGACGTCAGGAATGCTGGAATCCCGGAGCGGACTAAAATCAACAAGCTCTGCGCCTTGCCGTTCGAGCGCTTCGAGACTAGCCGGGTAATAAAAAGAAAAAGCTTCATCCCGCGCCACGCCGATGCGTACATTTTTAACCTTGAGTTTTGTTTCGCTTTCCTCAACTTCCAGCAGAGGAGCCTGCCTTGCCACGCCCAAGACTGCCTCTGTATCTACCCATTTCCCAGCAGCTTCTCCCATGTGCTCAATGAGCGCCTGCGTTTCAATTTCCGTCACGGGAGTAAGACCCAAATGACGCTCCGGTGTCTGCAATGCATCGTCCCGGTGGAAAGCCCCTAGTACAGGCATGTGGATCTTCTCCATGACCTCGCGCACCATCGCTTCATGTCGGTCTGTGCCCAGACGATTCAGGATGACCCCTGCGATATGGACATCCGGATCATATTCCCTAAAGCCAAGCGCCGTCGCAGCGATGCTGTAACCAACCGATTTGCAGTCGAGTACCAGCACCACAGGTGCCTTGAGTTTCTTTGCGATATCCGCAGTCGAACTGATGCCATTCGCACCACCATCATAGAGCCCCATGACTCCTTCGATAATGGAAATATCCGCCCCTTTCGACAACGAGGCAAATGTCGGCACCAATCGGTCCGGCGGTGTCATCCAGGTATCCAAATTATAGGAATTTTGCCCGGCCGCCTTTCCATGAAATCCAGGATCAATATAGTCCGGACCTACTTTGAAAGGCTGTACAGCATATCCCTTGAAATGAAAATAAGCTAAGAGTCCGGTCACAATGGTCGTCTTTCCGACACCGCTGTTCGTACCGGCGATCACAATCCTTGGACGAGCGATAGATTCCATATTTATTTATCCTTTTTGGCAATGATGGTAGACAGATAATTGGGCTTATAATCTGCCGGAAGTCCTCCGATATCACGAATGACGATCTCATCAGGAAGTCCTGCGCGCGATACCATGACAGAACGCTCAAGCATGTGATGCTTTCTAAGCTCTTCCTGCACGAAAGCAAAGCTCTTGTATACTTTCATGATCACCGCATTATCGCAGGCAGCCAGTGCCTGATCAAATTTCTTCGGGTCGCAGGTCGCCGGAATAATGAGGACATTTTCCTCCCATTCTGTCACAGGCAGCCCGATATAGGATGCAATGCCGAGAAAAGCAGGGATCCCCGGAATCGTCTCGACTTCATATTCTTCAGAGTCTTTGAACTCATTGAAAATATACATATATGTGCTGTAGAGCATCGGATCACCCAGAGTCAGGAAAACCAGATTCTTCCCTTCGTCCAATTTTTCCTGAATCAGCTTGCGGTTGATTTCCCACTGCTTATTCACAGCCTCCATGTCAGTATTCATCTGGAAGACCATCGGGAAAATTTCAACGGTATCCGGAATATAGGGCTTTGCAATATTAAAAGCAACAGACCCTTCCTTTTTCTCCGTCTTTGGTGTGATGATCATATCTGCCTGCTCGATAGCTTCGACCGCCTTGACAGTCAGAAGTTTTGAATCTCCCGGACCTACACCGATGCCATATAATTTACCTTTTTTCATCATAAACCTCCTCAAAATGATTATGAAACAGTTATAGGGAAAGAGTTCCCCTTAAAAATTGCTGTTATGCACCGTTTTATTGTACCATATTTCGTTAGAAATTGATATGAAAGCGCACAGCGACTCGCGAATTGTCAAGTTTTGTAGAATACAGAAACTTCATGACTGCCCGATTCCGCTTGTGTATCGTCATGATATCGCAGAAATCTCCATTTACAGAAAATGATATAAATGAAAAAACAAGTATTATATATTATGTTATTTATGAAGAAAACTATTGTATATGGCATTCGAAACTGTTACCATGAAGAAAACATGAAATTCGTCAAAGCGCGGCACTTCATAGCCGCACGCAAAGGAGCTTTCTATGACAGCTTTTCTTATCAACTGGTACCCGCTGCTGTGCCTTCTTTTTGTTGCCATCGGCTACGGAATTTCTTTTTGGAAAAAGAAATCCCCCTTCGCAGCCATTCTTCTGCTATACGCGATTCTCTTTTTCAGTCTTTACGCCTTTCTGCAGGTTCTTCACGCAGACAGCGTTGCGCCCTTCTGCTTTACCGGTGTCATGCTCATCGATCTGCTCTTCTGGAATGAAAAAAGATGATACAGGCATGTGGACAGAAAATGCGCCTATGAGCATGCTCGCTCTTGACCCTTTATCCCATATGTTATACTAGCAAGGTATTTTAAAATCAAAAGAACAAGGAGGCCTTTATGAATATTCTTGTCACCGGTGGTGCCGGCTATATCGGTTCCCACACGGTCCGCGCACTGGCAGCTGCCGAAGGACTGACGCCAGTGGTTTTCGATAATCTCTCCACAGGGCATGCAGAGTCCGTGTCTGAAGGTGTGACACTCGTCAAAGGTGACATTCACGACATTGATTTCGTCGCTAAAACCCTCGAAACATATAAAATCGACGGTGTCATCCATTTCGCAGCCTATTCACTTGTCGGAGAATCCATGGTGGATCCTGCCAAGTATTATACAAATAACGTCGAAGGAACGCTCCACCTGCTTCTTGGCATGCAGAAAGCAGGCGTCTCCAAGATCGTATTCTCTTCCACGGCCGCAGTATATGGCGAGCCTGAAAAAACGCCGATTGAAGAAGATTTCCCGCACAATCCGACCAATGTCTATGGCCGCACGAAACTGGTCATCGAGCACATGATGAAAGACTTCACCGATGCCTATGGCCTTCGCTATGTCGCGCTCCGCTACTTCAATGCGGCTGGCGCTGCACTCGATGGCACGATCGGGGAAGACCACAACCCAGAGTCTCACCTGATCCCCCTCATCCTAAAAACAGCACAGGGCGTGCGCGACCACATCGCGATCTATGGCACGGACTATCCGACCCCGGATGGCACCTGCATCCGTGACTACATCCACGTCATAGACCTCGCTGATGCTCATGTACTCGCCATGCAGTACCTCTTACAGGGCAGCGAAAGCACCTATTTCAATCTTGGCAGTGAAAACGGCTTCTCTGTCCGCGATATCATCGACACCGCCAAAGAAGTGACGGGCATCGATTTCAAAGTGACAGAAGAAGCGCGCCGCAGCGGTGATCCCGCTGTACTTATCGCCTCTTCCAGAAAGTGTAAAGCTGTCCTCGGCTGGCATCCCACCCATTCTGATACAAGGGAAATCATAGCTTCTGCCTGGAAATGGCATAAGTCGCATCCCTATGGATATAAAAAGTAAGAATCATTTCTTTTTGGTTTTTCCACGCTTCAAGGATAAAATACATAAGAAGGAGATTTATCATGCAGAAAATCAGAAAAGCCGTTATTCCGGCCGCTGGCTTTGGCACTCGTTTCCTGCCGGAAACAAAGGCTATGCCGAAGGAAATGCTGCCTATCGTCGACAAACCCACCATCCAGTATATCGTCGAAGAGATCAAAGCAAGCGGCATTGAGCAGATCCTAATCATTTCCGGTCACGCCAAGAGGGCTATCGAAGACCACTTCGACTCCTCCCCTGAACTCGAAGCGCATCTTTATGAATCCGGCAAAATGGATCTTCTGAAAGAAGTCCGCAAGGTCGCTTCCGTCAAGATCCACTACACCCGTCAGCCATATATGAGAGGCCTCGGCGATGCCATACTCTGCGCGAAGGATTTCATCGATGATGAACCATTCGGTGTCATTCTTGGTGATGATGTCGTGTACAATGGCAATGAAACCCCGGCACTGAAGCAGCTTATGGACCAGTACCAAAAGACAGGTGCCACCATCATCGGCTGCCAGATCGTCCCCAAAAGCGCGGTCTCCTCTTATGGCATCGTGAACGGCGTACCAACAGAAGATCCGAATCTGGTTCACGTTAAGGATATGATCGAGAAACCGTCTATAGAGGAAGCACCGAGCCAGTTCGCAGCGCTCGGCCGTTACGTCATCACCCCTGATATTTTCGGAATTTTGGAACAGACGAAGCCCGGGAAGGGCGGAGAGATCCAGCTCACCGACGCCCTCCGCGTCATGGCACATGATGGTCATGTCTATGCCTACAATTTCACCGGTAAGCGTTATGATACCGGAAATAAGCTCGGCTACCTCAAGGCAACCGTTGAATTCGCTCTTCGCAGGGAAGACCTCGGAGAAGATTTCAAGAACTATTTAAAAACACTGGTCGCAAACATGGACTAAAAACGCATCGATTCGGTCGTTGTCTCCCTCCTTTTCTCTCCATGCACGTAAAAATCCGACTGTTTACTTTTGGTAAACAGTCGGATTTTTTGATGCTACGCGAAAGGAAAGCGATGTATCATAGGATGCCGCGCACGCCGCTCCTTTTCTCCATTTACATGCAGCGCCAAATATGGAGAAGCTGGTCTTCTGTCATTTTATCGACCTGGAAATAGGATGCTCCCATAGCTTTTGCGATCTTTTTCGCAAGACCGAGACGGATAAAGCCAGCCTCCGTATCGATGACAGCCACAGGTAGATGGCGGCGTCCTATGCGTTTCGCTTCATCCATGGCATCGGTCACGGGATCGGTCCCTTCATTGAGCGGACTTGTCGCACGACCATCGGTGATGAGAATAACGACGGGGTCCTGTGCCGGATCCTGTCGATAAAGCATATCGAGTACATCCTCCGCTTTGAGAAGACCTTTGGCAAGCGGCGTCTTACCGCCAGTCGGCATAGAGGCAAGTTTCTTCTGTGCGAAATCCACGCTTCTTGTGACAGGGAGAAGGACCTCAGCCTGTTTCTTACGGAAGGCGATCATGCCGACGCGATCACGTTTCTGATACGCATCGAGAAGGATCTTAAAGATGACACCTTTGACAGTTTTCATACGTTCCCGAGCACCCATGGAACCAGAGGCATCAACAACGAAAAGGAAAATATTCCCCGTACGTTTTTCACGCACTTTACTGCGAAGGTCATCTTTTCTGATGACGACAGCACATCCATTCGACGGACGGGCCTTCTGATACGGGGCCGCCGCACGCAGCGTGGCATCAAAAGCAATGTCGCTTGTCTTTGCTTTGGGAATTTCCGCACGTACATAACGCCCCTGCATAAGGTCAGTCATGGTAAGACTTCGCTTACCACTCCCTTTCTTTGGCTTTCTGTCCTTGGCAGGCTCGATCCACATCGGAGGCAGATTGACATGGAGATTTGCCGCATCGACACGTTCACGGGAAGCCCCCTTCGGATTCGACATCTGAGCATTGGTATCATTTTGATCCTCATTGCCCTTGCTGTCTTCCGTATCCGTCTGCTCAGGCTGCGGCTGCTCCGGTCTTGTAAAATCTTGTTCACTTTGTGAAGGGTCCTGTGGCTGATGCTTCGGCGATTCCTCGTTATCCTGCGGCTGAGGCGGCGGATTTTCTGTATCCTCATGCCTATCTTCCTCTTCTTCCGCTTTTCTCATGCGGTGAGGCAGGATGAATTCTGCCGCCTTTTCAAGGTCTTTCGGAAGGACATATTTTCTGCCAGCCAATGCCGCTTCGGCTCTGGCAGCTTCGATGAGATAAATATCAGCACGATGACCCGCTACATGCGCCTTCAGTGTATAGACGGCAGCCAGCTGGATCATGGCCGGGGACACTTCGACTTCTTTAAGTCTCTCTCTGGCTTTTGCGATCTGATCTCTCAGCGCTTCTGTTTCCTGCTCCCATTTCTTACGGAAGGCAAGTCCGTCTTTTTCGAAATCCAGTACACGTCGAATGATTTCAATCCTGGTCTTATCATCTGTCGCAGGCTCTACCTGCGCAAAGAGCCCGAAACGGTCGAGCGAAGAGGAAGAGAGCGTACCACTTTCTGGATTCAGGACAGAAAGTACCGTAAATCGGGACTCTCTCTGCTCGGAGAGACCGTCACGCTCAAGTCGGTAGCCGCCTGCCTCGCGAATATTCAGAATGGCAGAAAGCAGGTCGTCGCGCAGCAGATTCGCATCATCAATGTAGAGCAGTCCGTCATTGGCTTCATCGATAAGACCAGGCAGGAGCTTTTTGTGTCCGCTCCGAATGGCCTCTTCGGCATCGATAGCCCCGAAGAGCCGGTCTTCTGTGATGCTGATCGGCACCTCTACCCACGGGGCGTCCAGAAGCTCTCTGGCGCTTCGGACGAGTGTGGATTTCCCTGTTCCCTTTTCGCCAGACAGGAGAAGTCCTCCGGCATGCGGGTTTATCAGGGTGAGGAGGATCGCTTCCTTCGCATTTTCTGCACCACAGATGGCAGCGAAAGGAAATCCGTTACGCTTCATTGTCGATGACCTTATCCACTTCAGACCAGTCCAGAGTCTGTTCTTCGAAAGGACGGCGTCTCATACGGTGCGGGAGTGCCAGACGGGAAGCCTCACGAATATCTTCCTTCGTGACCTCGGTGTGCCCTTCTACGGCCGCGATGGTTTCTGCCGTCTTGATCAGCGTGATGTCTGCACGATGGCCATCGACGCCGAGCGTGATGGAGATCTTGGCAGCCAGCAGCAGAATGTCATTCGAGACTGTGACCTGCGGGAGCAGCTTCATCGCACGCTCGATGCGGCGGACTTCTTTCTCCTGCTCATCCTTCCATGCATCGAGGAACGGCTGCGGATCCGCTTCATAAGCCAGACGGCGTTTGATGATTTCAGCTCTCTTTTCCGGATCCTGTTCGCCAACGACCTTGACAGAAAGAGCGAAACGGTCAAGAAGCTGCGGACGGATGTCCCCTTCTTCCGGGTTCATCGTGCCGACCAGGGAGAATCGTGCCGGATGAGAGTAGGAAATTCCTTCACGCTCTACAGTATTGATCCCCATAGCGGCCGAATCAAGAAGTACATCGACGACATGGTCATCCAGCAGATTGATCTCATCGACATAGAGAATGTTGCGGTTCGCATCTGCGAGAATGCCTGTTTCAAAGGAACGCTTGCCTTCACGGATAGCGGCTTCGATATCCAGTGTCCCGACGACACGGTCTTCCGTCGCACTGACTGGAAGCTCGACCACTTTCATCGGCAGCATCTCTACTTCCGGTTCTGCATGGTCGTATTTTTCATGGCATTCATCACACCAGTTTGCCTTGTCATCCGGATCATCATGGAAACGGCATCCCTTGATGCAGCGGCGCGGCGGAAGAAGGTCAGCAAGAGCGCGCACAGCGGTCGACTTTGCCGTCCCTTTCTCGCCCTGAATCAGTACACCGCCCAGTTTTGGATTGACGACATTCAGCACAAGTGCTCTTTTCATCGTATCCTGTCCGATGATGGCTGTGAATGGAAATGTCCCCTGTCTTTTCATTGATATATCCTCCTTGAAATCAATCGGTTCTATCGATATGAAAAATAAAAAATATAATCAGTTGTAAGTAAGCACGGATGCTTTGCTCGAATCAGCGTTTCCTCACATATCTTTTTATAAAAAACTGTTTCATCGCACATTCTGCTTCAGACTTTTTCACCTGGCCGTCCGCGCGAAGCCAGCGGGAGAAGCAGCCACCGCCGCATAGAGGGAAGTAGGAGCAGTCGCGGCACTCCGCCATGGACTGCTCGACAAAAGCGGCGACGGTTCTCACTCTTTCAGGATCACGCCCTTCGTGGACATTGCCCAGAAGATAGCGCTCTCTTCCCATCAGCGAGGAGCATGCATAGATATTTCCATGCACATCGACGAAAGCCGCTTCACCGTGCATGGCATAGCACTGAGGGAAATCGTAATCTTTGTTTTTTTCGAGACGAGCAACTCGATCCTCCTGCGTGAAGTGGATATGCCGTCCCGTCATCTGTTCCAAAAGGTCCATGCGCGCCGCAGTCTTTTCGAGTGCTTTTGTCATCACCTCTGCGGAAGGCGCATGAAGAGCAGCCCCGCGCCCCTGCTCACGCAAGATGTCGAAGCCGACCTGGTGAACATTTCCATAGAAATGTGCCATGTCGGCAATACCGGGGAGATCATCTGTCATATCCTCTGTCACGACGCAGGTGATGCCCGTCCCGATGCCGGCAGACGCCAGATTCTTAAAGCCTTCTGACGCAGCCTGAAAGGACGAGCCGCCGTCTTTTCTCCGGCGCGTGCGGTCCATGAGATCCTTGCGTCCGTCGCAGGAAATACCGATCCCCACTCCATGCCGGTAAAGCCATGTACCTATATCCTTGGTGAGGAGTGAACCATTCGTCTGTATCTGCATCTGCGCATCATAGTGATTTCTCTCGGCGATTTCTACCAGTTTCCGAATGAGAGGAAATCGAAGCAGCGGCTCCCCGCCGGAAAACTGCAGGAGAAAACGATTCCCGCCTCTTCCGGCAAGATGCAGTGCCGCAATGGCCGTCTCCTCCTTCATATCCACCTGATCCGCATCTGCCGCATAACAATACCGACAAGCAAAGTTGCATCGACCCGTCAGCGTGAGGACGAGCATACGGATCGGCGCAAGGTCAGTCGTCATCATCTTCAAGTTCCCCTTCGACGGAGAGGTAAAGCTCCTGCAGCTCCTCTTTCATCTCATCACTCGCATGCCACATATCACGCTGGTTCGCCTCAAGAAGAGTCTCTGCCATGCTCTGGAGCGCCCATGGATTGACCTTCTTCATCCATTTTTGCATCGCGGGATCTAAAGCGTATTTCTGCGCATACTGTTCATACATCCAGTCATCCATGACACCGCTTGTCGCATCCCACTGGAAGGAAATCGAGAGACGGTTTGCAAGATCGGTCGCCCCTTTGTAGCCGTGTTTCATGAGCCCTTCGATGTACTTTGGATTCATAGATTCTGCACGGAAAACGCGCTTCATCTCTTCCTGTACCGTCTTTACACCGACAGAAGACCGATTCGTACTGTCACCCACATAGGAAACAGGCGCTTTCCCGCCGAGGCTCTTGACCGCCGCGATCATCCCGCCATGGAATGCATTGTAATCATCCGATGAGAGGATATTGCTCTCATGGTTTTCCTCATTCTTGACCGTAAGGTCGAGAGAAGCGAGGCGCTTCTGAAACAGCTCCGGATGGAAGACGCCGCGTTTGCCGCCGCCGAAGACATGCCCGCCCCAGCGGACATACACATTCGCCAGATCCTCTTCCGTCTGCCAGTTCTTCGCATCAAGCACCGTATTGACACCCGCGCCGTAGGTTCCGGGCGCATCGCCAAAAATACGAAAAGCTGCATTTCTCCATGCTGTATCTCCATCGACACCGGCATCCTCCATGGATCTGGCATCTTCTTTCACATGCTTCCGGATGAAATTATCCTCTTCAGATTCATCCAGAGAAGCCACAAGCATGACCGCCTGATCCATCAGTTCGGCAAGCTGCGGAAGGGTATCGCGGAAAAGTCCGGAAATCCGTCCCGTCACATCGATGCGAGGCCGTTTGAGTTCGGTAAGAGGGATCGCCTCAAGCCCTGTCACGCGCAGACTTCCCTTCTGCCAGACAGGACGGACCCCCAGAAGGTAAAGAAATTCGGCGATGTCCTGCCCCGAGGAGCGCATATTCGGCCCCGACCACAGTACCATACCGATATTTTCCGGATACTTGCCCTGGTCAGCGATAAATTTCTCTATCATGCGATCGCCCAGCTTCACGCCAAGCTGCCATCCTGCCGGGGAGGGCATGGTGCGGGGATCGATGCCATAGAAATTGCGTCCTGACGGAAGGAGCAAAACGCCACCGGCATTCGGTGAGCCAGAAGGTCCCGGCTCCACATAGCGACCTGCCAGCGCATCCATCGTGTGCGTGAGTTCCTCTTTCGCCCCCCGAATACGCGGCACCATCTCCTCGTTCACAAACCTGAGTAGTTTTTTCAGCGACTGTCTCCATGCGTCACTGCCATGAGCTTCTGGAAGTGCCATGGCAGAAGCAATCGCTTCTGCCGTAAAGTTGCCGGAAGATAGCGTTTCGATGACCTGCTTCGCTTCTTTTCGGATTTGATCCATCAGCTGTCCGCCGGTGATGCCCTGCGTTTCCACCATGTCTCCCGCATGCTGCTGGATATCATCTAAGGTAACGCCGTATTTTTCTGCCAGCAAATCATAAATGGAAGGCATCTCTCCATTCGAAAGGCGCAGCATCTGAAGAATACCATCTACAAGAAGAGTGCCTGTCAGCGGCTGCCCTAGAATGTGCAGTCCCACATGGACTTCGCTGTCTTTCAGCTCTTCGATATAGTCATGCAGCGAAGCGACATAGTCCGCAAATGGCTTCTTTTCCTGATAGGGCACTTCTTCATCCAGTTTGGCTTTCACCGCCAATTTGCGAATCGGCTCTTCCATCGCAGAAACATCGCTCCCATTTCCCTTGAGCGCTGCATATTCATCGATCGTTTTCTCCAGCTCGGCGATTTCATCGTAAGCACCTGCATCAGCGACAGGCGCCGGCATGTAACTCACCAAACAGGCAGCAGCGCGGCGCTTGGCGATCATACCTTCGCCGGTGATCGTCATATGGTACGGATAGATATTCGGGATGTCCCCGAGCGCAATGTCCGGATAGCTTTCTTCATCCAGTCCGACACCTTTCCCCGGAAGCCACTCCAGATTTCCATGCGTCCCCATATGAATGACCGCATCCGCTTTCCATACATGACGCAGCCAGTAGTAGAAAGCGAGGTACTGATGCGTCGGCGGGATCTTCGGGTCATGATACGCCTTCGATGGATCCATCCCGTACTGGCGCGATGGCTGCACCGTGAGGAAAAGATGTCCGTCCATCGTACCGGGGATGAGAATATCTCCTTTCTCTGAGATCATGACATCGCCCGGCGCCTCCCCCCAGGTATCCACCATGGACGCCTTCGCTTCTTTCCCCAGCTGTCGGAAGAAATCCAGATACTCACAGCAGGAAAGCTTCTGGCAGGACTCCGCCTGCTCTTCCGTCATCATGGAAATGTCATTCGTCGCATGAGATGTCATGAGATGGATGAAATCATCCGAAGTTTCCGGGATGAAATCCATCTGATACCCTGCTTTCTTCATTTCCTTCATAAGACGGATGGTACTCTCCATCGTATCCAGACCGGAAGCACTCCCTATATTCGAATTCTTCGCCGGATAATTGTGGAAAATGATAGCGATCTTTTTATTTTCATTCTTCATCTGATGAAGGGTCGCCCATTTCCCCGCCTTTCTGACCATCTGCGTCACGCGCTCAGGAATCGGCACATAGGAGACACTGCCATCGACATCTTTTTTTCGCCCTGCGATCGGCAGACCGGAAATCGCGCCGTCCAGCTCTGGAAGCGCGATCGCGATCGACGTTTCCACCGCATTCATCCCCTCAGGATTCTTGCGCCAGTCAGCCTCCGATGTGAGAAGCGTATAGGCAGAGAGGATAGGCACGCCTAGCTTCTTCAAGACGGGAAGACTCGTCTTTCCTGCGCCAAGCATAGAAAACTTCATCGTCGATACCAGCGCATCGATGACAGGCTGTCCATCCTTCATGAAATACGTCTCCAGCACCTCTGACAACGACGGCATGCCTGCCGACTCATCGATGAACCCGTTCGCAAAGACAGGAAGCACCGCATAGCCTTCTTTTTCCGCTTCCTCCAGAAAGGCCTTCACATACGCGGTATCATCCCAGATCCACTCATCGCGGTAAAAAAGGAGCCCCAGCATCGGCCGGTCACCATAGGGATGCGCCGCCTCGAAATCCGAGAGCGTCTTCTGAGAGCGGCTCTCCACGCTCGGATCATAGATTCCCGCCCAGCTGTACTTCTCAGGCGGCTGTGCTTTTTCCGCCTTGTCATCAAAGAGTCCGTTCGCATACAGCCAGAGATTTTTGAAATTGCTGAAGCCTCCATACAGACAGTACTTGCGGAATGTCTCGAGCACCTCGCCATCGATGGAAGCACTGTGCTCTGCCATATCCCCATCAATGGCATCGACAAAGTATGCGATGTGATTCTGATCCAAAAAATTTTTACAGTCTTTCCAAAAGGAGGACTTCAGTGCATTCTTCATCAAGTGGATCATGACCAGAGAAGCGCCGGATACTTTGCGCTCCCAATTCCTGTTCCAGTCGCTCGTGCGTTCCACGCGCACAGAAATAGACAGGTCAGAAATCAGCCTCTTCTCCTGAAGCGCCTCACAGGCTTTCTTCATGGAGGCATACCGCCTGTCATGGTTCGTCATATATAGAATTTTGGGTTCCATAGCTCGCCTTTCTCTCGGTTCGTCCTAATAAATATGTACGGATACTTTTTGCTTCCCTAAGAAATCAAAATCATTTTCTTCATAGAAGACTATGGTTCACTCATTCATTATACTACAGGCCTATATACTTTAAAACATTTCAATGACATTTATAATCAAGATTTTAGTTTGCTCAAATAAAATCGAGGCAACCATCCGAAAATGATCGCCTCGATTCGCTATGCTATCATCATGAAATTTCTAAACCAAGAAACACTGTACTCTTTACTAACCACTGTCTCAGCGAACAGCCGGCGTCATCAGCCCTTAAAATTCTTTGCATCGATGACCGCGATCCCGGTATTTACATCTCTTTCAGAGACAGTCTCAACATTGGCAAGCGCAGCGGCTGCCATCACCGCTTCATATCCCATCTTCTCCGGATTCTGTGCGATGGTCGCGAAATGGTAGCTGCCATCTTTTAGAGCTGCCACAGCCGGATCTGAAAGGTCGAAGCCCATGACAGAAAGATCCTTGCGTCCTTCCTTCATCACCGCGGCAATCGTAGCTTTCGTGGAGCTGTTGTTGCAGGCGATGATACCCTTCACGCTCTGATCCTGAAGCGTTTTTTCCACCAGTTCACCCGCCGTCTGCTCATCGCCATAATTGATCAGATATGCTTTGGAAATTTTCCATTTTTTCGGTGCCACATTGTACCAGTTGGCAATGGTGGAATCTAGACGTTCCGAGATCGTGCGACTTGCGAGGTTGCTGACATGCATGACTACAGTGATTTCTTCCTCTTCCGATACACCGCTTTCCTTCAGAAGCTCCACCATCTTCTTTGCCACTTCCGCACCAGCTGCCAGATTATTCGTCATGTAGGACGCATCATAGTCTTCCGTATTCATCATCGTATCGACCAGAACGACCGGCAGCTTATCACCTCGAAGATTCTTCGCAGTCTCGGTCAGACGCATGCTGTCAGCCGCACCGAGAATAATGGAATCCGCCTTTTTCGCCTGCGCATCAAGCAGCATGGCGCGCTGCAGCTCCCAGTTGCCATCCTTATTCACGCCGCCTACATAGACATTGATCCCATTCTCTTCCCCTGCTTTTTTCATGCCGGCAATCACTTTTTTCCAATAGCTGCCATTTATGGCTTTCACGACAGCATAGACATTCTTCTGTCCGCTTTTCACAGAGGTGACTGCTTTGAAATCCTGCTTCGCCGGTGCCTCAGCGACCTTCTGCGTCACCGTGCCCTGCGGCTCAGCCTGATTGCCACACCCTGCGACCCCACCCGCCAGAATACATGCAGAAATAAGAAGTGCCCACATTTTTTCATATCGATTGCTCCTTTTCCACAGAAGCGTCATCGTGGAAAAAGAAATCTAAGATATTTCTTACAGGCGGCCACCATGATCGCTTCCATCATTAAATTATAACTTTATCCATTTTAAATGTTCTCACATGAATTTTAAGCTTGAAAAAGTAAGGAGCTAATTAGCATGCAAAAATGCCGCATGAGCATAAAACTCATGCGGCATTTGAAAGTGTAAAAGGCAGAATGCAGGCCTCGGGCAGACAACATTTCCTAAGGGAATCCTCTTATTTAGGCAGATGAGACGTCGCTGTATTCGCCAGATGACTGGTCTGATTCAAAGAAAAAAGCATATTCATATCCTTCATGTTATTTTCCCCGACAAAATGGCGGATCTCCGTGACACTGGCATTGGATAGGCCCATATTCCATGAACGCGCCAGCGGAATGTCGATCATCGCGCAGATGACCGTGCGAAGGGCTGCACCATGACTGACGATGGCATAGCTTTTATGATCTCCACGGGATAGAAGCTCCTCCATGAATGCCATCGTCCGCACCTGACAGTCTCTGAAAGACTCTCCGTGTGGAAGACGTAGCTGGTCAGGGTGATGGTACATCTCACTGATCATGCCGGGCCAGAGCTGATCAATCTCGCTGAAAGTCTTCCCCTCCCAGTCACCAAAGCAAAGCTCCTGAAGTGCAGTCACGATTTCAAGCTCCATGCCATGGGACTTTGCGATGCCTTCCGCCGTGATTCGCGCCCGCTTCAGAGGGCTCGTAATCACGCCGTCAAGAGGGATATCCTTGAAATAGGACGCCACTTTCTCCGCCTGCGCCACCCCCATATCGGAGAGCGCCACATCCGTCGAGCCCTGATAACGCCCCGACTTATTCCATTCAGTCTCTCCATGGCGGATAAGATATAGTGTAATCATAGCTGTCGTCTCCTTGTGTTATCTCTATTCACATCTGTCCCTCGGTTCAATTTTCCACAGCGCCGAGCGCCTTTATGAGAATCTGATTTTCTTCTTCTGTTCGCACAGCGACGCGGAAGTAAGTCTCGTCCAATCCTTCATAGTTTCCGCACTGACGGATAAATATGTGATACGGCATCAGTGCTTTCTGCAGCTTCCCTGCCGTTTCAAATTTTCCAATGAGCTGGCAGAGAATGAAATTCACAGAGCCGGGCAGCACCTTGACGAAACCAAGAGCCTCAAGTGCAGCCGAAAGTTTTTCTCTTTCCGTTTGACAGTACCCCCTGCTATCCTTGATATAATCTATGTCTTGCGCCGCTGCCGTCATGTAGGACTGCGCGAGTCCATTCACGTTCCACGGAATCAGCGTATCCCGCAGTCTTCCCCCCAGCGCGGGGTGAAGAAAAGCAGCTCCGATACGAAGTCCCGGCACGGCATAGAATTTGGTGAGCGACATCACGACCGCTCCGCAGGTTTCATTCACAAGAACGCGCCGATAGGATACATCATCCCCGACAAAATCAATGAAAGATTCATCGATGATGAGGAAGCTCTCTTTCTTCTTTGCCAAACGAAGAACCACTTCAAAGTCCGACGGAGAGAGCAGCTGCCCGTCGGGATTATTGGGGTGACCAAGGTAGATCAAAGAATGAGGCAGGAGTTTCTTCTCGATTTCCTCTAAGGGAAGGGCAAATCCCCGATCCGCTGTGAGGAGAAAGCTGTCCACCGGGCAGCCTGCCGCCTCCGCAGAAAGACGATACTCTGAAAAGGATGGTGCCGGAACGATCACTTTCTTCGGATGAAGAATCTCGACGAGTTTGTACATGAGCTCGGTCGCCCCATTTCCGAGTGCCATTGATTCTTCCGAGATTCCATAACGGATAGAAAGACTTTTTTTCAACGCGCGGCACTCCACATCCGGATAGCGGAGCGTCTCTTTTTCCCAGTGCGCCATGAGCGCATCTCTTCCCTTGAGAGACAGACCGAGCGGATTGATATTGATACTGAAATCGAAGACTTTGTCCTGCTCCTCTTCGGAGAGTCCAAAGACATCGCCCCCATGACGGGATGATTTGATAGACATAGTGAAATGATCCTTTATCAATTGATTTCTCTTATGCAGGGAAACACTTGTTAAGGAAACGCTGAATCAGCGTTTCCTTCGTACACAAAAAGCACGAACCCGATCGAGTCCGTGCTTTCATTATAATGTATCGATTAGATTTTTTCTACGTGCATACCGCGATTGGTAAGGCTCACCAGATCCAGGAAGGTGATGCCATCGACTGCTTCCTCCAGCTTTTCCCGAAGAGGCAGGGCCTCCATGCCCGGCGGCAGAATAAGTCCTAGGACTGTCCCGCTATGCGCACAGATGACCCCTTTCCCGCCAAGGGAAAGGCCGACTCTGTGAAAATCTGCAAGCTGCTTTTTATACAGGATCTTCTGGTTGCAGAAAGCAGAAATAGAGGCCGCCTCGCCTATGAGGTCGATGGATTTTTCCGCGATGCCTTGCTCGAACAGGTGAAGGGCATGCGCGATATCCTTTTCATTGCTTTTCTGCAGAGCAATGAGGTCTTCCCGCGAATTAAAGGACATCGTGTCGATCTCTCCTCCGCAGTCATAGATGAGAATATCCATCGCCGGTGAGAGTCCGAGAGAACGGATCGCTTTCCCTTCCCTGTAGTCGAATTGCACGATTCCTTCGAAGAAGGTCGCATCGCTGGGCTCTATAGAGAGCGCAATGTGGGCGATCTCCTCCATCGAGAGCTTCCTCCCGAAGGAAAGCGCAACTGCCTGTGCAACGGCACTGATATCCGCTGTACTCGAAGCAAGCCCCTTCCCTTTCGGTATCGAGGAAATCAGGCGCACGGACGGCCGGTCCGTCTCTCCAAGATAAGCCAGCGTCTTCTTCACCGCTTCCTCTGCTTTGTCGGGAAGTGCCTCATCGGCTTTGTCATCCACCAGAGCCATCGCATAGCGATTGATAGGGCAGGTCACCATGAAGGAAGCCCCCTCTGTATAGCCCTGTATGAATTCGCCGCAGGAACCTGGCGAGCTAACTACATATGCCATACCTGCCCCCTTGTAAGAATGACGAAAAGCAGAGCCAGAAAGGCTTCTGTGAGCTCAGTGACAAATCCATATGTATCGCCTGTCGTGCCACCGATTTTCTTGACGATCCAGCGGTTCAGCTGCAGCCCGAGTACGATGGCAGCCCCCGCCAGCAGAAGGTAGGTCCATCCGAAGAAAAGGGCAGGCAGCAATGCCAGCACAAAGGCTTTCTCCAGTGCATACTTCTCACGATAAGCGGCAAACGCTTTCCCCATGCCGTATGGCCGGGCATAGGGATACTCGCAGATAGAGATCACCATATTGAGCCGCCCCAACGTCGGCATCGCCATAAGAACCAGATAGAGCGGCGCATCCGCCGAGCCCAGCGAGAGCGTTTCCACCAGCACAAAGATCAGAATGGACAGCATACCGAAAGAACCGATAAGGCTGTCCTTCATGATCTCCAGACAGCGCTCCTTTGAGCGGCCGGAAAACAGGCCGTCCGAAGAATCCATCAGCCCATCGGCGAGTGTCCCCCCGGTGAGGAAAAGCTCTCCCACCACCAGAAGGAATCCCGTCAAAAGCGGTACACCGAGCGGCTTCATCAAGAAATAGATGAGGCACATAAAAGCGCCGATGATCCATCCTATCACAGGAAACCAGGTGACGCTTTTCCCGAATTCCTCATCATTCCATACGGTGCGGTCGGAAATATGGATACGGGTCAGAAACTGCAGACCCACTAAAAATGCATTCATGAAATCACCAGAAGATATAAATCAGCACCGTCTCAAGCGCAATGAAAAGAATCGTCGCACCGTACATCATCATGATCGAGGTCATGATATGGTCCGACTTCAGGGGTGTCTCGGCATCCCCCATGTATTCACGGAATTCCGGTTTCCCTTCATAGTAGTTATACCCGCCGAGCTGCACATGCATCGCACCGGCGACCGTCGCTTCCGCATAGCCGCCATTGGGACTCGGATGTTTCTTCGCATCACGCAGGCAGATCTCTACGGCATGACGCCAGTCCAGGCGCAAAAGGAACGCCGCTGCCGCAAAGAGCAGAAAGGTGATACGCGCCGGGATATAATTCAGTACATCATCGAGGCGTGCCGCAAAGCGCCCAAAAAAGAGATAGCGGTCATTTTTATAGCCGAGCATAGAGTCCATCGTATTTCCTGCACGATAGACCATCGCTCCTACCGGACCGAAAAGCAAAAAATAGAAGAGCGGAGAAATGATCCCATCCGTCGTATTCTCTGCGATGGTCTCGATCGTGCCGCGCGCTATATTGCTTTCATCCAGATTCTCTGTATCCCGACCGACGATCCAGCTCAGTCGCTTTCTCGCTGTCACGAGATCCTTATCATCTTTCAGAAGATGGTAGATTTCCAGACCGTCTCTGGCAAGCGAGCACGGCGTCATCGTGAAATAAAGGATAATGGTACTGATGGCTGCATAGAACCACAGTCCGCCAAGATGTCCAAGGTAAATCAGAAAAGCCGTCAGAAGACCTACGGTAAGCAGCACGAGCAGCACCGTAAGCATCCCGCGAAAAAACATATTTCCATCGGACGTCTTTTTCTCCGGATACAGGTGGCTCTCGTAGAAAGAGATCAGATTTCCGATAAGTACCACCGGATGCCATTTCGAGCGCGGATCGCCATAGACCGTATCCACCACGAGAGCTGCGAAAGGGATCGCCGCCTCTGTGATGGAAGTAAGAAGCCCGCTCACTTATTCATTCTCCAGAATCTTATAGAAGGCGTCCATGTCGAAGTTCTTTCTGACAGTATTCGCCAGACGATCGAATTCCGACTCCTTATACTTTCTGTAGCGGAACTGGATCGGCAGATCTTCGAGTCCTTTTTTCCGGCGGAGCGCATTGATGACGGCACGGCGGATCTCATCATTATCGAATATGCCATGGCAGTAGGTGCCAAAGACATTGTGTTTTTCATTGATAAATCCGTCCATGAGGTCGACCGGCGCTTCGCTTCTCTGGGTGATATGGAAAAGGGACTGTGCCTCTTTGGTGAGCGTCGTCTCCCCCATATGGATCTCATACCCGCGCATGCCCTTGGCGGAGAATTTCATATCGAGGAAAGGCAGCTCCTCGCAGTCAAAGAGCACCTGATAGGTATTCTTTTTGCCATGCATCGAAGTTTCATAGGGCAGAAGGCCGAGCCCTTCGACTTCATCATTTTCACTTTCTACATGAAGCGGGTCGCAGACCTTTTCACCAAGCATCTGGTAACCGCCGCAGATCCCGATGACAGGTACGCCCTCTTCTGCCAGCTCGCAGATTTCCTTCGCATAGCCCTGCCGCTTCAGGTACAGCAGGTCTTCCGTCGTATTCTTACTGCCCGGCAGCATAATGAGATCCGGATGGCCGATCATATCCCCCTGCTGGACGAAGCGGACATTCACATCCGGTTCATGATTGAGCGCATCAAAGTCGGTAAAATTCGAAATCTTCGGAGTCTGCATAACAGCGATGTGAATATCTCTCATCACATGGTCGCTCGGCATATCCTGCAGGGAGACCGAGTCCTCATCGTCGATGCCCAGCTTGTCGAGGTAAGGGATGACGCCCAAGACCGGGACGCCTGTCCTTTCTTTGAGGAAGGTCAGCGCCGGTTCAAGCAGGGTGATATCTCCCCTGAACTTATTGATAATGAGCCCTTTCACGAGGGCTCTCTCGTCCTCATCGAGCAGCATCAGCGTGCCGACGATCGAAGCAAGTGCACCGCCGCGGTCAATATCTGCGATCAGGAAAACAGGCGCATGGCATTCTTTGGCGATACGCATATTGACAATATCATTTTTCTTCAGATTCACTTCCGCCGGACTGCCAGCCCCTTCGATGACGAGCGCATCATAATGCGTCTCCATATAGGCCAGGGCTTCCTTCACGCTCGCCCATGCCTGCTGGCTGTACTTGTTCTGGTAGTCAGAAGCACTGTAGTTACCGACCGACTGTCCCAGAAGAATGACCTGCGAGCAGGAATTGCCCGTCGGTTTCAAAAGGACCGGATTCATCTGCACGATCGGATCTGCACCCGCCGCTTCCGCCTGCGCGACCGTCGAACGTCCGATTTCACCGCCGGAACGGGTGACATAGGAATTCAGCGCCATGTTCTGCGCTTTGAATGGAGCTGTATTATATCCATCCTGCGTCAAAATGCGGCAAAATGCAGTACACAGGATGCTTTTCCCTACATGAGAACTGGTCCCCTGAAACATGACTCTTTTTGCGATCTTTGTCATCATAACTCCACTCCTCTTTCTTTGAGTTCAATGGTTATCCCTGCCACGGACAGATATACCTTGTCAGCACGCTTGGCGATATACTGATTCGCCAGACCGACAAGATCCCTGTATACCCGACTCATGGCATTGGCAGGAACGATGCCCATGCCTAGCTCATCGGAAACAAAAATGATCTCTTTATCAGTGACTTTGGAAATCGAATCAAACATATGATCCAGATCCTTCTCCAGTGCTTTCTGGAGCGTCGTCAGATCTTCCACACCCAATGTCTCCACCGTGATCCCCTTCATATGATCCATCAGAAGGTTATTCACATACATGGTCAGACAGTCGAAAAGAATGTCATCAGCGCCTGCGAGGATCTCATCCATCATCGGCCCTGCCTCATGCATGACCTCAAAGGTCTCCCAGTCAGCCGGCCGTCTCTCGCGATGAAGCATCACACGATACTTCATCTCATCATCAAAGATCTGGCTGGTGGCGATATATCCCTTCCTTTTCCCTGTGGAATGATACATCAGCTTCTCCGCAAATTCGCTTTTCCCGCTGCGTGCACCGCCCAGAACCAGAAAAATTTGATTCTTCATTTCCTCATCACCTCATTTTTCGCCCCCCTCGGGGCATTTACCGTTTTATTTTACCATAGTTAGCGCTAGATAGCCACTTGCGTGAACGAGTCCCGCGGAAGAAAAAAGACGAGTCTTTCGACTCACCTCTTCCATTCTCAAACTTTATATAACTTGAAAACTAAAACATTTTTGTCTATCATACATAGATAAAGCAAATGTCAAATTCCTGTATTTCAGAAAGGATGATTCCTATGCAAATCACTAATTTTAAAAAATGGATTATTCCTGTACTGCTTGTTCTGATACTGGAAATTGGATTTACCTTTATTTTAACAGGGAATTTCACGCTGGTTTACGATAGAAAATCCATGCTTTTGACTGCTATTATTCTAACCTGGCTCATTCTATTGTTTACCCCCCCTCGAAAACCTCTTAACAATAGGCTTGCCGCTTCTTTTTACGATTTCTTCCATTTCTATTAAAACACTCAGTCAAGAATCGCTCAACGTTTCTGATATACTTTGCTTTACTGGATTCTGTGCCGGTGTCTACAGTCTTCTCCTGACAGCCGGATTATTCATAATTGATTCCAAGATTCGAAAAATCTACTATTTTTCCGCATTAATTCTTTTCCTTTTTCCATTCTGTGCCCTTTGGTTCTACTACGGCATCAGCGGTTCTTGGATCCATCCTGATACCATCATGGCCGTTCTGCAGTCTAACGCCGCAGAGAGCCGCAGCTACTTAAAAGACAATCTCACCATCAGCAGCTTTATTCCCTTACTTTGCACATTATCCATGGTCACTGCCTTTCTTTGTTCAATTCATACCTTCCCAACCTTAACACTCTGCTCTTTTCGCAACAAGAAATTCTTTTTCTTCTGTGTTGCTTTTCTTCTTGTAACAGGATATTTGATAAAACATGGAAGTAACAATTCACTGATCGAAATTTTTAAAGGAACAAAGCAATATGTTCAAAAATACAACGATTTTGCTCAAAACAAAGCCTTACGGGAATCAAAACTGAAACGATTTTCACTGATGAACGATTCTGAAGAAAAGGGTGTTTATGTCCTGATTATTGGTGAATCTCAAAACCGTCTTCATATGAATACCTACGGCTATGAAAGAAATACAACACCATGGCTTACGGCGCAATCAGAAAACACAAACTTTCTTTTCTTTAATCATGCCTTTTCTTGCCATACCCATACTGTTCCAGTACTCACCTACGCTTTGACCGCCAAAAACCAGTATAATGAACAAAAGCTAGAAGATGCAGTTTCTATCATTGAAATGGCCAAAGCTGCCGGTTATAAAACGGTTTGGCTTAGTAACCAAGTACGCTATGGTAACTATGACACCCCTATATCGGTCATTGCTTCGGAAGCAGATCAACAAATCTGGATCAATCATAACATCGGAGAAACAACGAAAACGAACTTCTATGATGGCGCACTCGTTGAGCAACTGAAAGCCCTTTCTTACAATGATAAAATGTTGATTGTTGTTCACCTCATGGGAAATCACGGTTCCTACTCGGACAGATATCCCGCTAACTTTACCCAATTCCACGGGCAAAATAAAACCATTGATGAGTATGATAACAGTATTCTCTATAATGACTACGTTGTATCTCAACTTTACGAAAGCGCCCAGAATATTCCAAATTTCCAGGCCATGATTTATTTTTCTGATCACACGGATGCCGTCGATCAAGGGCTATCTCATGACGCCAGCAATTTCGTCTGGCCTATGACCTACATTCCATTCTACATGGCCTTCTCCCCAACTTATGAAAAAGCGTATCCAGACACTTTTGAAATACTGCAAAAACATAAAACATACTATTTCACAAATGATCTCATATTCAACACATTGATGGGAATCATGCACATTCAGGCAAATGATTGCTATGAGCCAGAAAACGACCTCACATCTCCCGCCTACGATGATAACCAGTCCCGCTTCATGACGTTGTACGGAAAAAAGAAAATCATTGACAGTGAGTAGTTATTGACAGTGAGTAATTTTGGCAAGCAGTTCTTCATAAAACAAACCGGTGTCATGGCACATGCGAAAAAAGTACCCTTTTCTTAGAAAAAGGGCACTTCCCCATCACAAAGGCGCAGCAAGCTGTCATGTCTATGAAGGTATTCCCAGCAATCTGGCACCAGCGCATTTCACGATTCATGTCGTACAAGTACGGCTAAACTTCGCTCTAGGGAAACACTGATTAAATTGTTGTCCGACTTGGCATGTATTTTCATACAAGGCAAGGAATAAGCCGACGCAAATAGCGAGCTATTTAAGGAGAGTTATGACGAAGCATTGTATGAAAATACATGCCAAGTCGGACTCTGCGATTTAATCAGCGTTTCCCTAGGGTTTGCCCGCGAGGCGAATCCTGCATGAGATCATTTTGACCTGCTGCGTCTTTATGTGATTTGTATTTCTTACGCTCTCCGGCGGCTAGCACGCCTTCGGGCGGGAGCAAGGAAATCGGAGCCGCCGACCGCCCTCTCCGCGCTCCTTTCCTATAGGTGTGTGCACAAAGAAGTGTGGGAAAGGGCTTTCGGCACCCGGGAGGATTTCCTCTCTCCATAACATACCATCGTAGGATTTTTTAAATATACACGGTTTAATGAAAAAACATCAGCTGTCCTCTTTTCTTTTATACCGCAGCATCCTATCCTCCCCTTGCTTTCCCCATTCCTCATGGGGTACAATGAAAACCGATACAAAACGTTTCAAAAAAACATACCAGGAGGTCAACCATGGAAGATTTAGAAAAGCAGGATCCTTATCGCATCGAAATGATGCGTACCCTTTGGGAAAACAATTTCAGAGGCACGATTTTTGATTATAGAGACTCGTATGTAGCGACAGTACGCCTCATTTTCAGCATTCCGCTCGACCGCGAAGAGGTGCCGGAAAATGCACCGGTTGTCGATCCGATGATTTTCGTTCTCGTCGAAGATACAGTACTGAAGCCGATCGAAGTCGTTGCCTTCGAAGAAGCGATGACCCCGATCCTCGCAAAGAAGCTCGCCAGCAATGTCTTCACCCCGGATCGCATCGTTTATTTCTACCCGAGCCCGGCAGAAGGCGCAGAGACAAAGTAAGGGAAAAGAGAAGGGTTCAAGGTTCAGGTTGATGGGTTCGGGGTGGTGGTGGCAGCTTCGCTGCAATATATATTTGCGGCGAAGCCACCACCTTCATTCCTAATTCCTAATTCGAGCAGAGTGTTCCACCGCAATCCATGGACGACACGTTCTATGGCCCGATCCTGAACCATTTTTATTTTTCATTTTACAAATGGGCATCGGTATAGTATAATATCCCCATCGACTTATGCAGTCGTGATTTATGGCAGTCTCCGGGTCCCGTGCAATGGGATCCCATGAATCTTGTCAGGTCCGAGAGGAAGCAGCAATAAGTGGCTCTTTCCATGTGCCACGGTGCATCCTGGAGGCTGTCATAAATCATGCTTGCATAAGTCTTTTTTGTTGCACAAACGGCCTCGTTCATCCTGGCATCTTTTTCCTTTTACCTATTTCTATCTTTATCTTGAGGAGGCATCCGATCTTATGGCCTATCTCGCACTTTATAGAAAATGGCGTCCCCGCACTTTCAGTGAAGTGGTCGGGCAGAAGCATATTTCCATCCCGCTCCAGCGTGCCATCGAGCAGGATCGGCTGGCTCACGCCTATCTCTTCTCCGGTCCGCGCGGTACAGGAAAGACCAGCATGGCCAAAATTCTAGCCAAGGCTGTGAATTGTGAACATCTCGAAGAAGGCAATCCCTGCAACAACTGCGAGATCTGCCGGGAAATCAATGCGGGCGCGAGTCTCGATGTCTATGAGATTGATGCCGCATCAAACAGGGGCATCGAAGAAATCCGTGCCCTGAAAGAGTCTGTCAGGACACTTCCCGCCGCCTGCCGCAAGAAAGTGTACATCATCGATGAAGTACACATGCTGACGAAGGAAGCCTTCAATGCCCTCTTGAAAACGCTGGAGGAGCCGCCGATCCACGTTCTTTTCATTCTGGCCACCACCGAGCCGGAGAAAATCCCGCTCACCATTCTCTCCCGCTGCCAGCGTTACGAATTTCACCGCATTTCCGTGGAAGACATCAAGCAGCACCTGCTCTATATCGCCAAAGAAAGCGGCATGCCGCTCACAGAAGATGCGGCGGATCTCATCGCGGTCCGCGCTGACGGCGGTCTCAGAGATGCGCTCTCGCTGCTTGACCAGTGCTCCTCTGCGACTTCCGCAGCGACGCTCGATGCTGCGGAAGTCTACGACCTTCTCGGGCTAACTGGGAAAGACCAGATCATTGCCTTGTCTCATCATATTTTTCATGGAGAAAGCGGTGAGACACTGACCCTCTTCTACCGCATTCTGCAAAGCGGAAAAGAGCCTGCCGCCATTCTTCGTGATCTTTTGGAGCATTTCAGAAATCTGATGATCTGCCGCATCGAGCCAAATGCGCCTGAGCTTTCTGCCTATGGAAAGAATATCAGCCTTTTGAGAAAGGATGCTGCCAAGATCCAAGAAGCCTATCTGGACAGTCTTTTCGACTATCTCCACCAGTCACTGACCGAGACGCGAAGAAGTTCGTCGCCTCGCATGAGCGCGGAGATGGGGCTTCTTCATCTCTGCCGTCTGAAAGGCTCCGCTGCCGTGGACAGTCTGGCAGAACGAGTCAGCCAGCTGGAAAAAGAGATCGAGGCACTGAAAAAAGGAAAACTCTCCAGGCAGGTGCCCGCTCCGGCCCCCTCTTTCGAGCCGCCCATCCCGGCCGCATCCCCCGCAGCAGAGAGTGAGCCGGTATCTATGATGCCGCCCCCGCCTTTCCCGGAGCCTCAGCCGCTTCCAGAAGAAGGGCCTGCCTTTGCGCCTTCTCCTAAGCCAAAGCCGGCTGAAAAAAGAAATCCACCGTCCCTGACGCCGTCCCAGCCTGCCAAGGCCACGGCGACCGAAGCGGCATCAAAGGAAGAGAGTATGGCCCATGCCGATCTGCTCGACCCTGCGACCTATCCTGCCATTTGGCAGAAGGTGCTCAGCTATTTCCGTGACATCTGCCGCATCGATATGCTGACCTGCTATCAGAAAGGTGTACTTCTCTATCTCACGCCGCAACGCGCCATCGTTTCTTCTCCGCAGCAGTGGCTGGTCTCTGCCGGAAACAATAAGTCGTACCAAAAGATGGCGGCCGAGGCTTTTCAAAAAATCATCGGCTCTCCCGTCACCCTTCATGTTGTCCTGAAGGGCGGTACGGAAGAGGCGGATGCCCTGGCACTTCTTGCCGCAGGAAAACAGGCAAAGGAAGAGAATATGCCGGTGCCTCCCGTAAGAGCGGTATCTCCGGGAAAGAAGGCAGGCCCGGCAGACGGATACCAGCTGGTAACGGAAAAAGACATCAAAGCTCCCGATCGGGATGACCCGTCTTTGAAAGAAGCCTTGAAAATCCTGCCTGACTGTGATATATATGAAAAGGTTACGGAATAGTTCTAAGCGGTAAGGGAGCTATCGGAAAACCCGCGCCCCATGCCATGATCTTGTCTATTTCAAGAAGCAGTCCATATTTTATTCAAAAGGTTCTTAAAGGAGGATCTCATTATGTTCGGAAATAAAGCCCAGATGCAGAATATGCTGAAAAAAGCTCGTAAAATGCAGGAAGAACTGCAGAAGAAGCAGGAAGAACTGAAGCAGCAGACCGTCGACGTCTCTGTCGGCGGCGGCGCGATCGCTCTCACCCTGAATGGAGATAAGCAGGTCGTCTCCCTGAAGATCGCGAAAGATGCGATCGACCCGGAAGATCCGGAAATGCTCGAAGACCTCATCACCACCGCTTTCAATGAAGCCAGCAAGAAAGCCGATGAAATGGTACAGAAGGGCATGAGCGAAGTGACGGGCGGCCTGGGGCTTCCTGGCGGCATGTTCTGATGAATCAGGAACTTGAGCTGGTCGCTGAGCAGTTCAGAAAACTTCCTGGCATCGGCGTCAAGAGCGCCCGCCGTCTGGCCTACTTCATGATGGAGCGTCCGGAAAGCGAAGTTCGCGATTTTCTTCATGCCATCGAAGAAGCCAGAAGCAAGATCTGCTACTGCTCGGTGTGCTGCAATCTTTCCACGAGCGATCCCTGTGATATCTGCAGCGATGCGCGACGTGACCACTCGGTCATCCTTGTCGTCGAACAGCCGCAGGATGTCATGGCACTCGAGCAGAGCCATGAGTATCATGGTCTGTATCACGTACTGCATGGCGCACTCTCCCCGCTGGATGGTATCGGCCCGGAAGATCTCAAGATCAAAGAGCTTCTGGAACGCTTGAAGGATGAAACGGTGAAGGAAGTCATCCTTGCAACGGACCCCGATACGGAAGGCGAGGCCACGGCTTTCTATCTCACCCGTCTCATCAAACCGTCCGGCATTAAGGTCACCCGCATCGGCCGCGGTATCCCTGTCGGCGGCGATATTGGCTTCGCTGACAGCATGACCCTTGCCGGCGCGGTGGAAAACAGAAAAGAAGTCTAAGCAACTTGTCAAAGGTGGACGGGGTATCCGCTCCTGAAGAACCTGTCAGGAAACGCTCAGGCGATCGCAGAGTTCGATCCCGAAAGCATTTTTCTGCACTTCATCAGAAGAGTCCCTGCTCCCCGGCATTTTTATAGGAGACGCATATGCTTGAATCTTTAGGCGGACTAGGCGGGTACGGCATTGCCAGCGTCCTCATGGTCGTCGTGGCATTCCTGCTCTTTGCCAAATTTGTAAAAAAAATCATCGGAAATATCATCATGGGCGGTGTACTCTTCTGGCTTTTGAATACGCTCGGCATCACCCACATGGTATGGAATACGATGCATGGCATCGTGGTCGCTATTTTCGGTGTCCCCGGCACGCTCATCCTGGCCATTCTGGATGTGATCGGTCATTAAGAGCAAGCAAAAAAGGAGATCCATTCCGGATCTCCTTTTTTTATGGCCTGAAAAGCAGGTAAGCCAGTTACTCTTTCTCTTTTTCTTTATCGGATACTTTTTTCAGTACGACGGAAGCCCCCTGCTTTTCCGCTTCAAATCGATCTTCTTCAGAAAGATGCTCCGAGTCAAGGACGATCTTCACGCCCATGCGGTCAAGCATTTCGTCGATGGTATGCTGTGTCTTATATAATTCACCCATGTGATTCACCTCGTTTCTGTGGGGACCTTTGACGGATAACCATCAAAGGCCATATGCTGATCCGCGTTTTCTTTAGATATGATCCTTCCACTCATAGGCCACTCTCTTCCGATAGAGACGCCACAGGAGAACAGCGAGAGTCCATCCGGTGATGACCGCCATGACCATGGGATCCGGCGTCGATGCGCCCTGCAGCTTGGACGAAAGCACGGCCGCATACAGACTAACGGAGAAGAAGGTCGCAATATACAGCGCAGCCAGAGCGACCATCGTGCGGCGCATGCGGGCGAGGACGAAGGCAGCGATGCTCAAAACGGACGATACGACAAGACCGATCCAGAAGAGACCGGAGAGCGGACCGTCTGCGATGTCCCCTTTCAGCAGGAATGCCATGCCGAGGAAGAAGAGCAGCTGGAGAATGCTCGATACCAGGAAAGCTGCGCGGCAACGCTCGCCGAGCGGGTTCATGATCTTTACCGCGCCATAGAGAGCAGCGAGCTCGAAAGCGGCCAGAATGAGCCAGAGTGAGATCACGATCCCCACCCCGGACATCAGATCTCCGCCTGTCGCCATAGAACCGCCGGAAAGTCCGATCACAAACAGAGCAAGAGCGGAATAAAGACTCATCCCTTTCATGATCAGCGCACTTCCAAACACATTTTTGAAGAAAGCTGCGAGGATGCGAAGCGCGCCGCCCACGACGGCCACGGAAAGCACCGCCATGACGGAGTCATGCATTGTATCTCCCGCAGCCGCAGGCACCGCCGATGCGACGAGCGACAGGCCAAAGATCAGCCAGGCTTCATTGAGATCGATACCCGGTTTTAAAAGAGAGAGCATCGCTTTGTTCTCCTCCTGATTCCTTGCTACAAAGGGGGCAGCGAGTGACAGCCCCCAATCCAGCAATTCCAGAAACAGATACATGCCTAAAAAGACAGCGGGCCAAATGGGTGTAACGGAATTCATATAATCCTCCTTATCCTCCTTCTATCAACAATAATGGAAGCACTTTTCTACAAAAGTATATCACAATAAGCGGAAATTCGCGACCATCGCGCCCCTTTTCAGCATTTCGCGAATGTTGTAGAATAGAAAAGAACTGCAATAAAATCATAGAGAGAAATGACTAAAAAAAGAGGAAGCATCTGTCCTCCGGCTTTTCCATTTCTTATTTTTTAAGGAGACTCCATGGAACGCATCGCGATCATTGACTTAGGCTCGAACTCCATCCGCTTCATCATCATGCAGATCGGAGAGCATGGCGCTTATAAATTGATCTATCAGGAAAAGAAATCTATCCGCCTGGCGGAGGGGATGACGCTCACCTCTCGTCTTCTGACAGAGGAAGCGCAGCAGCGGGCCCTCAACTGTCTTGCCGTCTACTCCCATATCATCGAAGTGCAAAAGATCAAAAAGGTACTCGCTGTCGCGACGGCAGCCGTCAGAAATGCCATCAACGGGGCTTCTTTCTTGAAGCGCGTCCGCATGTCGACCGGCATCCCCATGACGATCATCAGTGGCAAGGCTGAGGCTGCGCTTGGCTTTGCCGGTGTCAGCCATACCATCGATCAGAAGGATTTTCTCCTCTTCGATCTGGGCGGGGCGAGCGTAGAGATCTCTCTCGTCAAAAACAAAAAACGCATCCATTCTATCAGCATCCCGATCGGTGCGGTGACGCTGACGGAGATGTTTCAATCCTCCCGCGAGGTGAATCAGGATAAGATTGAGACCATACAGCGCTTCATCCAGAATGTGCTTTCCAAAGTTGAGTGGTTTCCCAGCGAGCCTCTGCCGGTCATCGGCATCGGCGGTACTGTCCGAAATCTCGCCAAGATCCACCAGCGCGCAGTGAATTATCCGCTGCCGAAGCTCCACAACTATCGCTTCCCGGTCGAAGATGTCTTTGAGGAAGTCCGCATGATCACGGGAAAATCCTATGAGGAGCGGCAGAAAATCAACGGGCTCTCTTCCGAGCGCGCCGACATCATCATCGCAGGTGCGCTCGTCATTCAGGAGATCCTACGGAAAGCGAAGGCGTCGTATCTCACGATCTCCGGCTGCGGTCTGCGTGAAGGGCTATTCTTCCACTACTATGATCCCATCTACGACAAAAACGCAGAAAAGCAGCACGACATGCTCCGCTGCTCAGTACAGAATTATCTCGATACCCTTCCGATAACCTATGATTTCCACACCAAGTATGTCACCGTGACCGCACTCGCCATGTTCGATCAGTGGCAGAAGGTCCACAAGCTCGACCCGCGCATGCGTGATATTCTCGCCGCAGCAGCCCGCCTGCATGACATAGGAAATCTGATCAATTACTACAGCCACGCCCGCCACAGCTGCTACATGACAGCGAATGCGCATATCTTCGGCTGGACACACAGCGAACAAGTGATGTGCGCTCTGATCTGCGCTTTTCACCATGGATACTCCGGAAAGTACCTCAAGGCAAATGGACAGGCGCATATCCTGACGGCGGCGCAGATGCGTCAGGTACGCATCCTCTCCCTCTTCCTTGCCATGGCGGAAGGCCTCGATGAAAGTCAGGAGCACTGCATCACCCGTGTCATCTGTACCTCCTACAAGGCTGCGATGGATCTTCGCGTCTATACAGATCGGGAAAATTTCGATGTCCCGGCTCACGCGACAGCTCCCCTTGTCAAAGACTTCGAAAAGACATTCCATCTCCCCTTCCGCATCCAGTGGTTCCCCGGAAGCAGCCACAGGAATGAGCTCGTCGAAGCAGCACAAAAGCTGTGAAAATGAACCCGTGGATCGGAAAAACACGAGTTTTCCCTGAAATCGACACACGCATTTTTCTCATTTTTTATAAAGGAGCATATCCCCATGCCAAATACACGCGAAGGCTTGGATCAGCTCAAGCAGCTGGGAAGCCAGAATACCAAGTATACCTATGATTACGATCCTTCGCTTTTGGAACGCATCCCCAATAAGCACGCAGATCGTGACTATTTCATTAAGTTCAACTGCCCGGAATTCACCAGCCTCTGCCCGAAGACAGGACAGCCAGACTTTGCGACCATTTATATTTCCTATATCCCCGATCAGTACATGGTGGAAAGCAAGTCCCTAAAACTCTATCTTTTCAGCTTCCGCAATCACGGTGATTTCCACGAGGACTGCGTGAATATCATCATGAGTGACCTCATCGAGCTTCTCCATCCCCGCTATATCGAAGTATGGGGCAAATTTCTCCCCCGCGGCGGACTCTCCATCGACCCGTACTGCAACTACGGCACACCGGATACCGAATGGAAAGACTTTGCCCGCTTCCGTCTCCTGCATCATGATATGAATCCGGAAATGGTGAATAATAGATAAGAGGCATCAAAAAAGCAGCGATCCATTCGCTGCTTTTTTGATGCTTTCCGGATCCCTGCTCACTGATCATTCAATATTCTGTACCTGCTCGCGGATCTTCTCGAGCTCGGTCTTTATCTGGATGACGGTATCGATGACTTCCGCATCGCTCGCCTTGGAAGCGGTGGTATTTGCTTCCCGATTGATCTCCTGGAGAAGGAAATCGAGCTTGCGTCCGATGGGTTCTTCGCTCTCGAGCATGGCATCGAACTGATCCAGATGGCTTGCAAAACGGACGACCTCTTCTGTGTAGTCCGTTTTTTCGGAGAAAAGCGCAACCTCTTCCAGAATACGGCCTTCATCGACCTCGAAGTTCATCTGTTCCAGGATCTTCTCCATGCGCTGGCGCAGGCGTTCTTCATAGGCTTTGGCGGCGAGATCCTGCCGGGAAAGCAGGAAGGCGAGCTTTCCCCGGAGGAATGCCAGACGCTGCTTCAGGTCGACTTTCAGGTTATGACCCTCACGCTGGCGCATTTCGATGAGCGAGACAAGCGCCCCCTCCATCGCTGCTTTCACCAGCGGTGCCATCTCTTCCTCAGTCGCAGCCTCTTTTCTGATCGTGAGAAACGGTTCCGGCAAAGAGAGCAGGTCAGATACATGCACCTTCCCCTTCTTCACGCCTTTTCTTCCGCTGATATCGTCTAACGCAGAAAGGTAGGCAGAGAGCAGACCTTCATCCACCTCGACTCGCGTCGCTTTCGCCGAAGCCGTCGGTGTAAAAGACAGAAAAATATTCAGCTTTCCGCGCGAAAGTGTTTTCTTCGCCGCCTCGCGGGCAATCTCTTCCAAACTGCCGGAAAAATGGTCACTTCTGATATTGATTTCCAAAAATCGGCTGTTCACCGCTTTGATCTCTGCGGTCACGCTGCCGATCTCGCTTTCGCCGATCCCTCGGCCAAAACCAGTCATGCTGTTCATCATAGTTCTCCTTATGAAATAGTAAAGGAAACACGGATCCCGCGATGGAATCAGCGTTTCCCTTACATCGGATGCATGGTCACGCATCCTTCTTATCTGAAATAATCTCCTTCAAAGACTTTGACTGCCGGCCCGGTCATGAAGACGTGGCTTTCCGGCTTTCCGTCCCACTCGATATGGAGCACGCCGCCGTCGAGATCGACGTCAGCATAGTCTTTGGTACGGCCATTCAGGATCGCTGCGACGACAGTCGCACAGGTACCGGTACCGCAGGCCATGGTGATCCCTGTACCTCTTTCCCACACACGCATACGGAAATGGTGCTCGCCAAGCTGCTCTACAAATTCCGTATTCGTTTTTTTCGGGAAATGGGCATCCACCTCCAGATGCGGGCCTTCCCCGGTGAGATCGACGTCTTTGATATCATCCACGAAGATGACACAGTGCGGATTTCCCATGGAAACACAGGTGACGGTATAGGTCTTGCCATTCGCTTCATTGGTGAGCGGCTGTGCGATGACAGGTCCTTTTCCATAGCCCGTGACCGGGATCTCATCCGCCAGAAGATGCGGTCTGCCCATATCGACGCGTACATTCCCATCTTCGAGAATCTCCGGATAAAGGATGCCTGCCCCCGTTTCGACGGAGAAGCGCTTCTTTTTCACCAGTCCCAGCTCATACGCCCAGCGCGAAAGACAGCGAATGCCATTCCCGCACATCTCGCCTTCCGAAGCATCATTGTTGAACATACGCATACGAATATCTGCCTTGTCCGAAGGCAGGAGGAAGATCACGCCGTCAGAGCCTACGCCGAAGTGTCGATCACTGATGGCGACGATCTTGCTGTATACGTCATCAAAATTTTCTTCAAAACCATTCACAAATACATAATCATTGCCGCAGCCATGCCATTTGGTAAAGTGCATAGTGGTTTCATCCTTTCTATATGACAGTCTAGGGAAACACGGATCAAATATCTAACTATCATTGTTATTTTATCATATTTCCCGCACGCTTTCACTTTCGTGATATACTTATAGAAGTATTTCATAGGCTTTGCGATTAAGCAGGGAATAGGGAGTAGAAGTGACTAGTGACTAGTCACTGGTAGCTAGGGATTAGGTTTACGATATGGGAAAACCGCCAGTTCCAAATCTCCGCGGCGCTTCCATATTTTTATGCGCCGCACCACCCCCGCTGCCCCCTCTGAACCCGCTGAACCTGTAGAACCCACTACCCCTCTTTCGTACGCAATCAAGGGACGGCACGCCCCGTGAGCTAACCCTGAACCCCGAACCTTGTCCCCCATAATCTTTTCCCTCAAAAGGAGAATCTATCCCATGCAAATCGACAGTGCCTCTTTATATCTTTTCGTCAAAGAACTGCGAAAGCTCCTCATCCCTGCACAGGTGCGGCAGATCCATCAGATCGACAACCGCATCGTGGACATCGAGCTGTTCTGCCCGAATGCAAAGCCTGTCCACATGATCGCGAATACCCACACGCCGCCCGTCGTATACCTCACATCGAAGGGCAAGGTGCAAAATCAGTATACCCCGTCACAGACCTTCTGCATGACACTGCGCAAGCATCTGGAAGGAAGCCGTCTCTCTGAAGTACGGCAGATCGACATGGACCGCATCCTGGCCTTTTCCTTCGACCGCATCGAGGCCGCCGGAGAGATCGTCACCAAAACGCTCTGGGCCGAGCTTCTCCCCTCCTCACCGAATCTTGTCCTGACGGAAGGGGATACGATCATCGATGCTTGTCTTCGCGGCAGGAAGGGCGACCGCCTGCTCGTCCCCGGGGAAGTGTACCATCTTCCGACAAACAGCGCACGTATGAATTTCATGCAGTTCTCCAAAGAGGAACTGAAAAATATTCTCGACTACGGTAAGGGAACAGAGAGTACGATCGAAGAATGGCTCTTCCATACCTTCAACGGCTTCTCCCGTTTCCTCGTCGATGAGCTGGGCCATCTGAGCAAGGTCTTGATGACATCCCCCCTCGCCTCCCTGACAGAGGCCGAGGAGGACTCCCTGCTCTCCGCCATACTTCTCCTTAAAGAGAATATCATGGCCTCGGATGCCCTTCACATCTATCAGAATGCCAAGGGGAATCCGATGGTCAGTCCGATCGCTCTGCCCTTCCTCGGTGAGGAGATCGAATGCAGCCCCATCATCCCGTGGCTTGAAAGGGAAGCCGAATCTTCCGGCGGTACCATGGCCGCACAGCTCTCTGACTACCAAAAGAAGATCCACACCCTCATCAAAAGGGAAGAGCGAAAGATCCAGAAGATCGAAGGAGAAATGAAGGAGACCTCCAAGACGGAGCAATACAAGCTCTGGGGCAATCTGCTTGCGATCTACGCCTATGAAAAGATCAATGGAAGAAAAGCGCTCACCGTCGAGAACCTTTTCAATGATCCCCCTACGAAAGAAACGATCCCTGTCGATCCGCTTCTTTCTGTCACCGCAAACAGCCAGCTCTATTTCAAAAAATACAATAAAATGAAAACGCGCCTTATCATCGGACGTGAAAAGCTGGACGAATGTCATGAAAAGATCGGCTACCTTGAAGATGTGCTGTATTTTGCGACGGAGGTCAAAACAAAAAAGGATCTGGATGCTTTAAAAGAAGAGCTGAAAGATACCGGCATCGAGCGCATCGGTGGGCGGAAACAGAAACCGGTAAACCGCAAGCGTAAAAATGAACCCCTCCTGACCACACTCACCATCGACGGCTTCCGCGTCCTCATGGGGAAGAACAATACCCAGAATGAATTCCTCACGCTCAAAAAAGCCGCCAAGACGGATCTGTGGCTGCACGCGCGGCAGATCCCCGGCTCGCACGTCGTGATCGAGACAGAAGGCTTGACCGTCCCCCTCGCAACCATCGAAAAAGCCGCTGCCCTGGCCGCATGGAACAGCAAGGGAAAAGACTCCGGCAAGGTGGATGTGGACTACACACTCATCCGCTACGTCAAGAAGATCCCCAACGGACCACCAGGTCTTGTGAATTATACACATCAGAAGACGATCGCTGCCATTCCCACAGATATAAAGGATGAATAGTGGTGACTGGTGACCAGGGATTAGGGATTAGGGTGGCGGCTTCGCCGCGAATATATAAGGGGCTTGATCCCAGATTTCCCGTTTCGGCCTTCTTATCATCGTCCGTTTGAGCGCAAACGAAACAGATTTCTCGCTCCGCTCGAAATGACGATATGAGAGAGTCTGATGTCTACCAGTCACGAGTTACTCGAGAATCCTAATCCCTAACTACTAATCCCTAGCTACTCAAAATGAAAAATGCGCCGATGAGCCATATGCTCATCGGCGCATTTTCATTTTCATGCATTTACCAAAGGCGCGGAGTAAAACGTCTCGCTACTCTTTCAAGCGGATCTTTCCTTCCGTGATGGTGATCTTCCGTTCCTTCAAAAGATGGCCTACCGCTCTTTTGAAAGCGGACTTGCTGATGCCAAGGGTACTCTTGATGAGATTGGCATCGCTTTTGTCGGTAAGCGGAAGGAGACCGCCATGGCGCTCCATGCAGCTGATGAGAAAAGCCATATCCCCTTCCATCGCTTTTTCCTTTTGCGGGCGGAGCGCGAGATTCACACGACCGTCACTTCGAATATAAGAAATACGTCCCGTCACCTCTTCCCCAAGGCGCACGGATCTTGCAAGCTCTGTCTTGTGAATGAACGCGAGGTGGCGGTCTCTTGTCACAAGGAAAAGGCCCTCTCCGGTTTCATTATACACGGTGCCAGTCACCGTGTCCCCGAGCTTTGCCTCCTTGAAAGGCAGAGCAATGGCACGCATTTCTTCATCAACATGCATGGTGACAGCGAGACGGCCGGTCTTGTCTTCGTAAAGCTTGACCCAGATCTGCTGTCCTTCGGTGACATTCTCTATCATCTGAGAGAAGGGCAGGAAAATGCCTCGCTCCGTCCCCACGTCGACGAATGCGCCGAAACGGGTCGTCAAAAGTACCGGCGCATAGCCGATGCCGCCGATGGCGATCTGCGGCAAGCGCATACTGGCCGTCAGACGGTGATGCGGATCGTGGTAAAGGAAGACCTTGACCCTCTCCCCTTCCTTCACCTCGCGGGTCTGCTGCCCTTTGTGAAGGAGGATATCATCCTTCGAATTTCCTGTACCTCCGTCCAAAAAGACACCAAAGCCGGAAACACGGACGACCGGGAGCGCTGCAATGGAGTTTTCCTTATATATACTTTCCTGTTTGGCAGGAATCCTGGTCTCTTCCATTTATTTCTCCGTTTCTCCCTCGTCGTGGTATTCTTCTGCCGGCGCTTCTTTCCAGAGGGTATCGAAATCGTAATGGCGTCTTTCTTCATCGGTGAAAATATGAACGATCACATCACCAAAGTCGAGAAGGATCCAGTCCCCTTCGCGATAGCCTTCTTTTCGGGTCGCTTTCACGCCGAGTTCTGCCATCTTTTCTTCCACTTCATCCGCCGCGGCCTGAGACTGCTTCTGATTTCTGGTCGAGCAGAGGACGAAATAATCTGCGATCGAAGTGAGATCACGGACATTCAGTACTTTAATGAGTACGCTTTTCTTATTCGATAATGCTTCACAAATGGTCTGTAGATTGTTTTCCATACATATACTCCTTTTTATGCTAATAGATAACGCCTGGGTGCGCCCCGTCTATTCCATCGTCAGAGAAAGCACCTTCTGTGCTTCCACCGGATTCACCACCCAAGTCCTGACTTTCCCGATGGTCTGCATTTCACCCGGGAAAATGATGAATTTGCATCCTTCCGGCGGATAGCCGGTCAGCCGATAGGCCAAAGAGGCCGCCTCAGACGGCGTAATATCGCTCTCGATGGCACGGAAGCCGTAACGGACGGTCAGCCAGTTCCGCAGTGCCATGCGGCTTTGGAGATGCGAGAGGAAGATCTTGAGGAATCGTTCCTGTCGCTGGATACGGCCGATCTCTCCATCCTCCTTATCCACGTAGCGGACATAGCCGAGTGCCTGCTCGCTGTCAAGCGGCTGGTAGCCCTGATTCAGTCCGATATCAAAGAATCCATCCCGATCAAGATGCTCCATATATTTTTCTACATAGAGAGAAATGGGCCCGGCTTTCGACACATTCTCCCGAAAATCAGCATAGTTCACGACCGCATACTTGTCGATGCGGATGTGGAGCAGATTCTCCACCGCTGACTTTGTCTCCTCTGCGCCGCCTTCTTTGAACGTATCCTTCAAAAGAAGATTTGTCTTTTCCTGACGGACGACCTTGGTATTCGGCGGAATAGAAATGAAGGTCATTTCTTTTTTCTTATCATTATCCGCCAAAAGCAGCATGGCATCCGCCTCGCTTCCTGCCGTCTCATCCTCTCCGATGAAGAGGTAGTAGGTCGGCTTTGCTTCATCGGCATGCATGCGCCCCGTAGCCAAGTGCACGATTTTTTCTGTACCCAAGACGAGCAGCACGATCGCCAAAACCACCATCAGCAGGAAAAGAAGAAGCTTTTTTAGCTTAATTCTTGTCTTTCCTTTTTTCTTTTTCATCATACCTTCGAGGTAAAACCTCCTTCATGTATCCTCTCCACAGAAAACCCTGTTGCCCAAAGAAGCAGCGCTGTGAAAAGAAGGATATGGATTTTCACTGCACTCACACCGCAAAAGGCGTTCCTCTTTCGCAGCAGATCGACCTCCGACTACCGACCGGTCTTCTCCCGCTTTTCCACCATATCATTGCGTCCTAAGAAGGTGAGGCTGTAAATGTACGCTCCCTGATCGATGAGATGGGAAATCGTAGAATCATACGCCGCAAGTACGGCTTCGTCCAAGTCTTTCTCTGCGAGGAGCCGCAGGTCTTCGACGCCGGGAAAATCGCGGTTTGGCTCGATATAGTCTGCGAGGAATACGATCTTTTCGAGAAGCGTCATGCCGACGCGCCCCGTCGTATGATAATAGATCGCTCCCCGGATCTCTTCATCATCGATGCCAAATACCGTTTTGGCAAGGACGCTCCCTGCCGGGCCATGCAGCAGCGCACGGCTCCCCAGCATATGCTTTGCATCATCAAATGTCAGATGTGCTTTCTTCACGACATGCTGCATCTCGGAGAGTGTCATCTCCTTCGCACAGTCATGGATCCAGCCGGCAAGGTATGCCTTTTCTTCCGATGCCCCATACAAATGCGCCAAATGACGGGCCATCTCTGCGACTCCCGCCGAATGACGGAAACGCTTTGGCGACAATGTCTTTTCCAGTTCTTTTTCTATTTTATCCAGTTTCATAACAGCCTCACTAAGTGGTGGTGTTTCCCGCGCCGCATTCATACAATTTATTGCTACGGATCATATCGATCACCGCATCCGGGATCAAGTAGCGCACGGATCTCTTCTCTGCGATCCAGTCTCGGAGGATCGTAGAGGAGATCGCCAGCTCCGGCGTCTTCAGGAAATGGATCTTTTTCCTCCCCAGTTCCCCAAAGTAATCGATGGACTTCTGTATCTCATTTTCATTCCCCGGACGGCTCGCGCAGATGAAATGGCAAGCAGAAAGAAGCTCCCTGTTGTATTTCCACGTCGGCAGATCCGCCACGGCATCGGTGCCGCAGATGAAGTAGAATTCATAATCATCGCCAAACTCGCGCTGGAGGATACGGATGGTATCCACCGTATAGGAAAGGCCTTGGCGGTCACGCTCAATGGGTGAGATCATGAAATGCCCATTCCCTTCGATGGCTTTTTCCACCATCGCATAGCGGATATTCTTGTCAATGTGGTGCATATCCTTATTCGGTGTATCACCGGAAGGAATGAAAAGAACTTTGCGCAGCGAAAATTCCTGCCATGCCGCTTCTGCGATCACCAAATGTCCTACATGAATGGGATTAAAAGAGCCGCCAAAAATACCTATCCGTTCAGCCATAGATACAGCACCATTTCGCACACTAAAATACAGACTGCCCAAAAAGCCAAAAGCTGCAGGATATGGGACAGTTCAAATCTCCCCTTCGGATGGCGGGTATAGTAGTACGCCATCCAGTATAATTTTTCTGAAAATTTCATTTTGTCTGCCAGCAGAAATCGCATAACTCCCTAGGGAAACGCTCCATAAGAGCGGTGGATCCTTTATCTCATCACCAAGAGATTGTCTCTGTGGATGACAGTATCATAGGGCGCTGCCATGCCGAGAGCCTCGGAAATCCCTTCGGTGCGATGTCCCATGATCTTCTGTACATCTTCACTGCTGTAGTGGGAAATGCCGCGGGCCAGTTCTTGATCCTCAAAGTACACGGCAACCGTATCCCCATCACTGAAAGCGCCTTCTACATGAATGACGCCGACAGGAAGGAGTGAAGAGCCCTTCTCAAGGAGCGCCTTTCTGCACCCCTCATCGACGAAGATCTTACCTTTAACCGCCGTACCGATGATGATATCCCGCTTCTTCAGTTGCGGATGCACATTTTCACCGCGGAAGAGTGTCCCGATCTCCTCCCCATCCATGATGCGCAGCAGGACTTCTTTCTCATCGCTTTTCGCAATGATCATATCAATGCCAGAATGCACGCAGATCTCCGCTGCCTGGATCTTCGTATACATGCCGCCCGTACCGCGCGCTGTACCCGCGCCGCCGGCAATGGCAAAAAGCTCGCGGGAGAAGGCGGGGACTTCATGGATCAGCTCTGCATCCGGATGACTCTTTGGATCCTTCGTATATAGGCCCTGAATGTCGGAAAGAATAATCAAAAGGTCGGCTTCGGCCACGCTTGCGACGATGGCAGACAGCGTGTCATTGTCGCCGATCTTGATCTCATCTGCGGATACCGCATCATTTTCATTCACGATCGGGATCGCGCCAAGTTCAAGAAGTGCCTGAATGGTACCTCGCATGTAGAGATAGCGCTTCGAATTCACCGCATCGCCCTTCGTGAAAAGGAGCTGTCCAACGGTCTGCCCGTATTCATGGAAGAGATGCTCATATATATTCATGAGCGCGCCCTGCCCCACGGCCGCCGCTGCCTGTTTGTAGGGCAGGAAATCCGGCTTCTTATGAAATCCCAGCATGGGTAGTCCCACGCCGATCGCCCCCGAAGTGACGAGCACCACATCAAGACCGCGGTTTTTGAGGTCGGTCAGCTGCCGCGTCAGGTGGTCCAAGTAGCGGAAATTGACCTTCCCATTTTCATAGGTGATCGAGCTGGTCCCGACCTTCACGACCACACGCTTTTTCTTCAGAATCGCTTCGCGATTTCCTGTCTTAAGGTAATTCATAGTGCGACTTCTTTTCTTTTTTCTTGAAAAGCACACAGTTTCTGCCGATGATCTGTACGATCTCACAGGAGAGATGCCCTGCGAGATAGAGAGCGGTGCTCTTGATATCTTCGTCTGAATTCTGATTGATCTTCACTTTGATCAGTTCGCGTGCCGTCAAGACGTCATCCACACTCTGGATGACCGTCTCGCTCATACCGTCTTTACCGATCTGTACGACCGCCGGCAGCTGCACGGCGAGAGCTTTTAAGTATTGTTTCTGTTTTCCTGTAAGCATGGAAAAAACTCCTTGGTTAAAATGATGGATGGATTTATGGTTCTGGGTTAGCCTCTGGGGGCGGCTCGCCCCTTGATTACGTTTGAAAGTCTCGATTGAATGAGAAATTAGAAATTAGAAATTAGAAATGGTAGTGCGGCGCATAAAAATATGGAAGCGCCGCGGACGTTTGAAATTAGCGGTTTTCTCGTATCGCATCCTAATCCCTAGCTACTAGTCACCAGCTACTCATCCCTGTTTTCAAACTTATGGTAGCGGCTTCGCCGCGAATATGTATGGGCGCGAAGCGCCTTTCCTTTTCAGCCTTCCCCGCATGGGAAAGGTGCCCCGAAGGGGCGGATAGGGTGCTTTGGTTTGCAAAAGGAAGGAGAAAACAGGGAAAAATCTACGCCTCTGTGCGGATAACGCCAGTACCTGAGCACCGCGCTACGTCGATTTTTATAAAAAAGCGATACCCGAGGGGCTCTTGATGACAGGGTTTCCCGTTTGGGGTTTCCACACTTCGACCGCTCGGCCGTGAATGACAAAGATTTCTCGCTTACGCTCGAAATGACGATGCGGGAGTTTCCTAGTCACCAGCTCGCACTATTCTTCCTCGTTATGATTCTCCGACCAAGTGAATTCTACGCCGTACAGATTGACCGTATCGCCTTCCTGGCAGCCTGCCTTGCGGAGGAGTTTGTCAAGGCCCATGAAGCGCCATGCTCTGTCGAAGCGGCGCATGGAGACATAGTCTTCGAAATCCGTCATGCCGACCAGCTTCTCTACGCGCTTGCCCTTGATGTAGTAGACATCATTCTTGCACTCGATCTCGAATTCCTGTTTGTTCGCCTCATATACAATGGCTTTTTCCGGCGACTCGAAGGAGACATCGGGGATTTCCTGCAGGAGCTTCCATACCGCTTCCATCAGCGGGCGGGTGCCTTCTCCGGAAAGCGTGCAGATGGGATAGAAGTCATAGCCTTCCTTCTCGATGGCCTCTTTCAGCTCCTCCAGCTTCTTCGGGTCATCGATGAGATCGATCTTATTCGCTGCGACGATCTGCTTCTTCTGACGAAGCTCCGGGCTGTACAGCTCGAGCTCATTGTTAATGATATGGAAATCATGCAACGGATCACGGCCTTCGCTGCCCGCCGCATCAAGCACATGGATGAGGACTTTCGTGCGCTCCACATGGCGGAGGAATTCATCGCCAAGACCCGTCCCCTGACTTGCACCTTCAATGAGGCCCGGGATATCCGCCATGACGAAGCTTCTCTCATAGTCCAGATTCACCACGCCGAGGATCGGATTCAACGTTGTGAAATGGTACGCCGCCACTTCCGGCTTCGCACCGGATACCTTGCGGATGAGAGACGATTTCCCTACACTAGGGAAGCCCAGAAGTCCGACATCAGCCAGCACCTTCAGCTCGAGGCGCAGCTCCTTTTCTTCCCCCGGCTCCCCTTTTTCCGCATAGAGAGGCGCACGGACAGCCGACGTCGCGAAATGAGAATTTCCGCGGCCGCCATGCCCGCCCTTTACGACGAGCGCTTCCTGCCCATTCTGCGTCATATCCGCCAGAAGTTCGCCGGTCTTATTGTCATAGACCATCGTCCCGAGCGGCACCTCGACGAAGACATCTTCCGCATTCTTACCGAACATTTCTTTCGCCCCGCCATTCGCACCCGCTTTGGCCGCGAATTTTCTATGGCGGCGGAAATTGATCAGCGTATTCAGGTCGCTATTCGCCTTGATAAAGACCGAGCCGCCCTTGCCGCCATCACCGCCCGAAGGACCACCGCGCGGGACATACTTCTCACGGCGGAAAGAAACCATCCCGTCCCCGCCTGCGCCGGAGACTACAATAATTTTTGCTCTATCGATAAACATAGGTACCTCATTGCATAAAATGACAACACTTACAGATGAATAGGGTTCAGGGTTGAGCCCGTGGGGCGTGCTGCCCTTTGATTCTGTTTGAAAGCTTCGCTTGAATGAGAAATTAGAAATGAGAAATGGTGCTGCGGCGTAAAAATAATAGAGCGCCGCGGATTTTGATAGCGCTTCGCGCCGCTGTCATCTCGAGCGTAGCCGAGAGATCCCTCTTGCAGAACGGTCAGCTTGCTAACTGCACTATTTCAATCACAGCCTGCTTTTAATCGCTGGTCACTAGTCACTCTGCGCCACCCGATCCCTGCCCACTCATCCCTACTTTCAAACTTCCCGACTTCTTGCATCTGTACACAAAAATTCTATTCTATTATACAGAGAAATTCCTCACTTTTCCACATAAATCTATATTTGCGTGCAAAATAGGAGCAGATCAAATCATTTTATGCGATCCTTATCTCCTTGAGATCATCGATTGTCCTTTGGCACTTTCCTCGAACGCCTTCTGGTCCTGCGCCGTCGGTTCTTCGTAATTCACCACCGGTTTTCTCACGGTATAGGCATCTCTGGAAAAGACTTCGTTCGACCTAGATTTCCGTGGGTTTATCATGTCCTTATCCCCGATCAGCGTGATCTCCCCAAAGTCCCCGAATGGGATATCCCTCTTCGTGATGGCGAGGGACGGCATCAGGAGCCCGCCCAGCTTGATGGCTTCTCTCAATTTGCCAGCAGAAACATTGTGATAGACGACGAGGTCTTTGTCTGCTACTGTCTGGTAGTAGGTGGGATTTTCACTTTTCAGCTTGACAAGATCCTCCTCATTTGCTACATTAGGAGCAGATAAAAGGTTATCGATTTTTTCTTTAGGTATGAGCCAATCGGGCTGCTCTGTAGAAATCCAGTCGGTAGCCTTTTTTCTATTGGCATACTCAAGATTCCCTACCTCTAGCTGCTTTTTAAACCACTCATGCGATGGCTCTCCGGTTTTTCTATCCGTCTTCCCGTAAGTGCTTGTCATTCGGTTGATTTTATACCCGTCGCTCATGCGTTCCAATTCCATAGGAACCACGATGGTAGCTCCATTCTCGTCCTTGAGCTCAAGCACGATCACCTTGCGCACTTCTCCGTTTTTCCCACTGTATGTGGAAAAGATCATCATCGGATCCGTAAGTGCACGTGGAATTTGTTTCATGATGTCCGGAGTGATATCCGTATGCTTGTCTACTAAAACTTTTTTCAAGTCGGATACAGAAATTTCAACCGGCAGAACTTCAGCTCCTACAAGCCTCATCACAAGCGGAGTCCTCATGACTTGGATAGTATCTGTGGAAATCTTTCCAGCTATGAATCGATCTACGCTATCTGCGAAGGATTTCTCGTCTGCGTCCAGCTGTCGCTCGGCCATGCCCTTCTTTGTCAACTTGCCCGATAGAACGTCATGGGTATATTCTTCAGCCATTTGGTGATAGGTGCTGCTCCCTTCGAAGTCGTTTACAACACTCGGCAAGACTTCTCCATTTCCCCCGATTTTATCGGTAGTTTCTTTGACTTTTGCCAGCCATTCCTGTATACTATGGATAAAGAAGCTCTTATCAGACTGTGACTCGTTTTTGGGATCGAGCAGCATGGTCTGATGAGGGCTTTTTTTATTTTTATCTGCCCCATTAAAATCCATGTCGTATAAATAATGTTTGCCGTTTTCATCCGTGCGAACAACAATTCTAATGTACTGTCCCGGTTTATTCCCTACCTTAATCCCATAATAGCGATATCCCGTAGTGGTTTGATTCAGGCGCTTGTTCCTTGTGAGATCTTTTTCGCTTTCAAATAGAAACGTGGAATCTCGAATAATATCTGGCAGCCTCGATACCGCCACCAATACTCTTCTGTCAGCAGAATGCCTGCGAATTTCCTTCAATGCTGACAGGGGAACGACAATCTCTTCACCATCTTTTCTTTTAACCGCAGCTGGGTCCGGATAACCTGTATTATTTTTGACCGTTGAAAATAGCTTTCTGAATACGTCTTTAGCTTCCTCCTTGGCCGCTTTAAAATCCATTTTCTGAAAGTGCTGCATTTCTTTCTCGGCCAATTCAACATGGACTCCATTGATTAACCCGTTTATTTTCTCTACAGTATCCCAATCTCCAAACCATTTCTTGAAAGGTTCGCTATGGGCAATCAGCCACTGGTGCTCGGTCAGCTTTGTCGGTGTACCGTCTGGGGCTTTCATCCATTCATCAGTATTCCAGTATCTCTCTTTCACAAGCTGCAGTTCGTTCTCGATGGCGGACTGGTTCAGCTGATGCGCGGTCTCCGGACTGACTTCACCAGCGGCAATCATGGCCAATTTCAATGGCACGCCGTAATTCTTATGGAAGTTCTCCGCGAGCTTTGTCAAGACTAAGGCGGAGTCTCGCGCGGCTTTGGTGACGGCGCCGTTTTCCGCTGCCTTGATTTCCTCAAGAAGCGGCTTGTAGGCCTCTTCGTAGGTCTCTAGATCTAAGAGAGTCTGCGCGATGAGATCTTCTTTGCTTAAGGATTTCAGCGTCTCACTCACTCTCTCGATGGATTCGACTCTCTTCTTTGCTTCTTCGATCTCTGCGATGGCTGTTTTGGATACGTCATCTCCTTTCAGAATGACTATCATATTCAGCGCTCGTGTACTCACGTAAATCGCCAACGTGAGATGCTTTTTCTCTCACGTTTTCAAACCGCTAGAACCCTATCCGGCTCGCTTCACTCGCCACCTTCCCCATCTCCCAATGAAAAAACGGTTCTCCTTTCGAAGAACCGTTTGCCGATTTCCTGCTATCTCACACTCTTCACCTTCATGCGGCGTTCGAGCACGCGCAGGCACATAGAAACGAAGAAGGTCATGATGAAGTAGTAGATCGCTACGATGACGAGCGGCGGGAATGGCTGGAAGCTGATGCCCTGGATGGTGGTCGCGGTGTACATCAGATCAGCCATACCGATGACAGAGACCTGAGAGGACTCTTTGATAAGGGTGACGAATTCATTCCCGATGACGGGCAGGATGTTGCGGATCGCCTGCGGGATGATGATGCGCACCATCGACTCCCATTTCGAGAAGCCGAGGGACATCGCGCCTTCAAGCTGCCCCTTCGGGATAGACTGGATACCGGAACGGACGATTTCACACTCATACGCGCCGGAATTCAGGATCAGTGCAAGGACACCGGCGGAAAGTCTCTCGAAGTCGACGCCCATGATCTGAAAGCTGGGGAAATGGATACCGAGGAACGGCAGCCCGAAGAATACGAGGGAAATCTGTACCAAGACCGGCGTACCGCGGATGACTTCTACATAGGCGGTCGAGATCCACTGGAGGACCTTGATGCCGGAAATCTTCATGAATGCCAGAATGATCCCGAGAAGAAGACCAAAGAAGCAGGACAGAAGAGAAATAATGATGGTGATTTTCACACCTGACATGAAAATGTCATTATATTTGACAGCTGTATCTAATACCATATCCATAATCGCATCATCTCCTTAAATATCAGCATGGAGCAGACGCTTCAGGAATGTCTGCGTCCGTTCTTCCTGTGGATGGGTGAAGATATCTTCTGGATTTCCTTCTTCCACGATATAGCCCTTATCCATGAAAATGACGTGATTGGAAACGCTTCTGGCGAACTGCATCTCGTGCGTGACAACGGCCATGGTCATGCCGTCCAAGGCGACTTCTTTCATGACGGTCAGTACATCGCCAACGAGCTCGGGATCGAGCGCAGACGTCGGTTCATCGAAGAGCAGCATCTTCGGCTTCATCGCAAGCGCTCTGGCGATAGCGACACGCTGCTGCTGCCCGCCGGAAAGCTCGCCCGGATAATAATCCGCACGCTCGGCAAGACCGACGCGGGAGAGAAGCTCCATCGCTTCCTCTTTCGCCTGCTCTTTCGGCAGCTTCTTGATGTGGATCGGCGCGTACATGACATTCTCGACCGCAGTGAACATCGGGAACAGGTTGAACGACTGGAAAACCATGCCGACATCGCGGCGCAGCATCTTCACGTCGGTCTTTTCATTGACCTTCTTCCCATCGAACCACAGCTCGCCTCCGGTCGGCGTTTCGAGAAGATTCAGGCAGCGCAGGAAGGTACTCTTCCCGCTCCCGGACGGACCGATAATGGTACACACTTCTCCGTTCTCGATCTTCATATTGATATCTCTCAGTACTTCGACCTTACCGAACGATTTCTGCAAATGCTTGACTTCATAAATGACTTTTTTATCTGACATAGTCCTCACACCCTTCTTAATTATTCAAGATAGTAGCATAAATATACAGGCATGTCAATAAAAAAGCTACGGGGTCATTAGAAGTGACTGGTGACTAGTGGCTGGTGACTGGGATTCTCTGGCATCGTCATCCCGAGCGTAGCCGATGGATCTCTACTGCACTACGGGAATCAGCGTGTATGCACCGAAGAGAAACGATGTCCTGGTGCTGTCTTATATCAGGCAATGAGTATTCTGCAATAAAGATTTCTTGGCTACGATCGAAATGACGATGCGCGAAGCGCTATCAAAACTTCGCGGCGCTTCTGATTTTTATGCGCCGCACCGTCATATCTCATTTCTCATTCTTACTCCCCCTCTCGAACCCATTCCTTTTTTAGCCTTATCTAAACTCATCATCTTCCCCGCCCTACTTGAAATATTAAAGTGTTTCTCATGCTCCATTTACGGTGCATTTGGAGAATGCTAAAATAGCATCATAGAATGATACCACTCAGGAAGCAACGCTTCCATTCCGAATAAGGAGACATACCATGGAAAAGCACGATGAAAAGCATGTACATCATTGCGGATGCGGCCACTGCCATCAGGAGCAGGAAACCGTCCATAACACCGAAGAACATACCCACCATGAGGAAGACGAAGAAAACCACAGTTGCGGCTGCGGGCATGACCACGATCACGAAGGCCACTCCCACGACCATGGCTGCGAATGCGCTTGCGGACATGACGAAGGCCATGAGGGCCATTCCCACGATCACGGCTGCGAATGCGGACATGATCATGGCCACGAAAGCCACTCCCATGATCATGGCGGATGCGGCTGTGGCTGCTGCGAGGAAATTCCGGAAGAGCATCATGACCACTCGAATGATCCGGAAATGGCAAGGTACAAAGATAATGAGATCGACGTCATGGAAAGCGATGCCGACATCGCGATCGATGAAAGACGCGCCTTCGGCCATTTCCATGACAAAGGCGTCCACCATCATGACGGGCACAAGAATGACTGCCACTGCCATGACTGCATCGACGAAGAAGACTGCGACTACTGCGGCAAAGACCTCGCCTCCTGCCAGTGCGATTTCTTAGGGAAAGAATACAAGCGCGGCCTCTATCACATGGAGCACCTCGACTGCATGGAATGCGCCGCAAAAATGGAAGGCAAGATCCGCGAAATGCCCTCCGTCTTCTTCGCCTCGATCTCCTTCACGAAGAAAGAGCTCCGCGTCATTTCCAAAGAAAATCCGGACAATCTCATCCCGCAGCTGCTCTCCGTCTGCCGCACCGTCGATGAAAATATCGGCATCGTACCGCCGTCTGACAAAGGCGATTTCAAGACGGAAATCTATGAAATCCCCACCCTTGACTGTGCAGCCTGCGCTGTCAAGCTCGAAAAGCTTGTGAACCGCCAGCCCGGCGTCCTCTCCGCGTCGATTTCCTTCGCCACCAAGACGATGAAACTCACCGCCAAAGACCCGGACAGCCTCATCCCCGAGCTGACCAGAAAATGCAACGAGGTCGAAAATCCGACCGAGATCCGAAAGAAGCAGCGCCCGACCAAAGCACAGAAAAAGTCAGCGGCAAAAAAAGAAGCATCTTTCCTTGACCGCCTGAAAAGCGAAAAATGCCAGCTCACCATCGGCGGCCTCCTCTTCATCATCGGCATGCTGATGCACTACCAGCCGGCCGGCCTCTTCGCAGGACTTTCCTCCATCGGAGACTATTTCTTCTTCATCTCCTACCTCATCTTAGGCGGCCCCATCGTCTACACCGCGCTCAAAAACATCACCCATGGGGAATTCTTCGACGAGACCTTCCTCATGACCGTTGCGACCGTCGGTGCCTTCGCGATCCACGAATACCCCGAAGCTGTCGGCGTCATGCTCTTCTACCGCATCGGTGAATACTTCCAAGACCTCGCTGCCGACCGCAGCCGCGACCAGATCATGGACGCCGTCGACCTGCGTCCGGAAGTCGTCCAGCGCGTGACCGCAAGCGGCACCGAGACCATCCCGGCAGAAGAAGCCGAAGTCGGCGACATCCTTCTCATCCGCCCCGGCGACCGCATCCCGCTTGACGGCATCATTTCCGAAGGCGAGACCCAGATCGACACCTCCGCCGTCACCGGCGAGCCGAAGCCCGTCCTCGCCTCCGTCGGCGACCGCGTAGACTCCGGCTGCGTCAATATGACCGGCACCATCCGCATCCAAGTCGAAAAAGTCCTCGCTGAATCCATGGTCACCCGCATCCTCGACTCCGTCGAAAATGCCGTCGCCAGCAAGCCAAAGATCGACCGATTCATCACCCGCTTCTCCCGCGTGTACACCCCGATCGTCGTCTTCATCGCGATCGCCGTCGCAGTCCTCCCGCCGCTCCTCTTTTCCGCTGACTGGGAAAAATGCGTCTACACCGCACTCACCTTCCTCGTCATCAGCTGCCCCTGCGCGCTCGTCATCTCCGTCCCGCTTTCCTTCTTCGCCGGCATCGGTGCCGCATCGAAAGAAGGCATCCTCTTCAAGGGCGGCACCGTCATGGAAGCCCTCTCAAATACCCAAGCCGCTGTCCTCGATAAGACCGGCACTCTGACCGAAGGAAAATTCAAAGTCAGAAGCATCGTGAAGACCGCAGGCAAGAGCGAAGACGAGATCCTTGCCCTCGCAGCTGCCGGTGAGGTCTACTCCACCCACCCCATCGCCCAGTCCATCGTGACCTGCGCGAATGAAAAAGGTCTCTCTCTTCCGAAGCTCACCTCCATGAAGGAAATCGCTGGACACGGCGTCAAAGCCAAACAGAACGGCGAAGACATCTATATCGGAAATGAAAAGCTCCTCGCCCTTTCCGGCATCTCTGTCCCATCCCTTCCGGAAAACAAAGAAGTCGGCACTGACGTCTACGTCGCCAAAGGCAAGACCCTCCTCGGCCGCATCACCATTTCCGATGCCATCAAGTCCGACACCATCGAAGGCATCAAAGACCTGAAGGCCCTCTCCATCACCCCCGTCATGCTGACCGGGGATAACGAAAAGAGCGCCAAAGCCATCGGCAGCCTCGTCGGCATCGAGAACATCCACGCCGGCCTTCTTCCGGAAGACAAACTCTCTGAAATGCAGAAAGTCAGAAAAGAGATCGGCTCCGTCCTCTTCGTGGGCGACGGCATCAATGACGCTCCTGTCCTCGCCGGTGCTGATGTAGGCGCCGCTATGGGCAGCGGCGCAGATGCTGCCATCGAAGCCGCTGACGTCGTCTTCCTGAATTCGAATGTCAATGCCATCTCCAAAGCCGTCCGCGTGGCCAGAAAAGTCATCAAGACCGCTTGGGAAAATGTCGCCTTCGCCCTCATCGTGAAGATCGCCGTCATGATCATGGGCCTCTTAGGCTATGCCAATATGTGGGTCGCCGTCTTCGCAGATACCGGCGTCACCATCCTCTGTATCCTCTATGCCGTAAGACTGCTCAGAGTGAAGTTCTGATTCATGGGTACATAAATGAAAACCCCCGATTTGCCTTTTGGCAAATCGGGGGTTTTGCTTGCGCGTAAAACTATACAAAACGGATTTCCAGCCGCTTTCCAAGTCCCTGCGCGATCTTCGCAAGTGTAGCAATGGAAGGCATTGACTGACCTTTCTCAATGCGGCTGATATTGGACTGCCTAAGTCCTGTGCGCTCAGCCAGTTCCGACTGCGTGAGCTGTTCCTCATTCCGTGCACGAAGAACCATCATCATCAGCTGATAGCGCGCTTCATTCTCATCCCATTCTTTTTTGAAATCAGGATCCTTCATCTGCTCATTGAGATATCTATCGAAATCATCCATTTCTTTCACCTCCTGCTGCGATTCACATACTCATCCCGCATTTTCTTTGCTCGCTTGATTTCACGAGCCGGTGTTTTCTGCGTTTTCTTGATGAAACCATGCGTCAAAACCGCTTGATTTCCAAGCATAAAGAAATACAACACTCGGCTGATATTGTTTCCTGCCTGCGCCCGAAGTTCAAAAATACCATCTTCAAGAAACTCCGATAAAGGCATACGCAAGGAATATCCCATTTCTTGCAAAGCCATAATTGAACGGAGCATTTTCTGTCGCATTTTTATATCCAGACCATCAAGAAAATCTCTCACTGGAACCTGACCATCTGCGCTTTCGTAGAATTTAATCTCCATATGTAATATTCCTTTCTTGATATATTATATATCAGAAAAGGAATATCCGCAAGATAAATTCATCATTGCGTTTTCATGCGGGCCTTCACACTGCATAATAATTCTTACTGTCAATCGCGCGGCGTGAAAGCCCGACAAGTGAGGTCTTCGTCGAAGAATCTATAAAATCATCTCGCTTCCCAACCGTTTGAAAGAAGTCTCATATAAAAAAAGAGCCGGATGGCTCCGGCTCTTTTTAGCTATGATGGAAGTCATATTCCTTCGGGAAATCAAATATCCCCGGATACATGCGCTCTGCCATATAGCCGATCGCATCGATGGTACGCGTCTGCGGGCCATACACATATTTCAGCGGTATGCCATAGAGACGGTTATTTTTTATGAAATTCAGATTCCGGAAAGCCGGCCTATTTCGGAGCCATGCCAGCTCCTTCTCCTCATCGCGATACACGACAAGAAAGACGACATCCGGGTCTAGCTTCATCATCATCTCATCACTGACCGCTGCCGTGGTATCCGGGACGACACCGCCAATGGAGGCAGCCATATCCCCTGCGATCTTCTTTCGCCCATATGAGGCCAGGATACTCATCCGATCCAGGATCATGACTTTCGGTTTCTTATGATATTCCACAGTTTTCGCTATATCGTGAATCCGGTTTTTCGTCGCTCTCACGATTTTCTCTGCCTTTTCCTCTTTGTGAAAAATGGTTCCCAGATCACGAATAAATTTCATTTCCTTCTCTACGGTTTCCACCTGATTCAGCTTCCCCGGCGATGTGGTATTCAGCGGCACCATGGTGAGGATACCCTTGCTGTTCCAGTAGTCCGTACTGCCGAGACGGGTCTTCGAGAAGAATTGCTGCTCTGCGATAATCATATCAGGATGCATTTCCAGAAAATGCTCTGCCTGGATCGTGCTGCGACCGATGCGCGTCAATGCCTGAAAGGCCTTTTCATTCGATGCCTTGATACCATACCGCTGACTGTTCTGCCCATCATCTGCAGCAAGGATGGCCTCTTCGACGCCAAGATCCAGCAGCGTCTCCGTTTCATTCGCACCGATGACGATCACACGCTGCGGCACATCCGACAGGTACTCGCGATTCACCCCCGTCTCATAGTAGTTCTCTACCTTGATATTATCCACAAAGGGACGCGAATAGTCCCCGACGGGATGAGACTTCTCCAACTGACAGCCTGATAGGCAGAGCGGCAGAAGGAGCGAGAGAAGCCAAGCCTTCTTCATCTTCTCACCTGCTTTCTGGATATCAGCATCCACAGGAAAAAGGGCGAACCTGCCAGTGCGGCCATGACGCCCACAGGCAGCTCCAGTCCGGAGATCGCATTTCTTCCCAAAATATCCGCCCAGCAGAGGAATGTTCCTCCGGTCAGTGCCGCCAGCGGAAGAAGACGCTCATGGCTGCTCCCTACGAGGAGACGCACGCCGTGCGGTATGATGAGCCCGACGAATCCGATCATGCCCGACATATACACCATTGCTCCGACAAGAAGCGCCATGACAGCGATATACACTTTTCGATACGTCGAAAGTTTTTGCCCCATGGTCAGCGAGAGATCATCCCCCATGAGCATCAGGTCGAGGATGCGCCTTTGCGAAAAAAAGTAGAAACATCCAGCCGTCACAAGAAGAGCCAAAATGCCGATCGCCATCCAGGAGTCGGCGCGGATATTCCCCATCATCCAGAACTGGATAGACCGCGTTTTCGACGTATCCGCCACCACGGTGACAAAGAAGCTCACAGCAGCCGAGCAGGCGGCGTTCAGAGCAAAACCGGCCAGAAGCAGTGTCAATCCCTCTCCTTTGCCGCTGATCGAAGAAATAAGAAGAATCAGAAGGGAAACCAATCCGGCGCCGAGGAAAGCCGCAGCGCCGATCCCATCAAAGCTCCCGATCATCCCGATACCGAGTGCGATCGCCAGCACTGCGCCCAGACTTGCGCCAGAGGAAATCCCCAAAAGATACGGATCGGCCAGCGGATTCTTCATCACCGCCTGCATCACTGCCCCGCAGACAGCCAGACCCGCACCGATGAAAAAAGAAAGCAGGAGATGCGGCAGACGGATGAACTGCAGCACATCCTGCTCGACCATCCCACTTCCTTCCGGCGAAGTCAGCGCCAGATATAGATAGTGACAAGTCTCTGCCAGCGAGAGGGAGATCTCTCCAAACCCCAGCGAGAAGAGCGTCAGGAGCAGGCATAGAAGACTGATGAGCGTCACACGATAAGCCGGCTTCATACGATGGCTCCTCTTTCGAAAATCACAGCCGGCCTTCCATCTTTTCGCGGAAAAACCTCAGCCTTCACATGATACAGATCCCAGATCCGCTCCTCCGTCAAGACCTCTTCAGGCCTACCGAAGGCGACCATCTCTCCATGCTTCATCGCTGCGATCTTGTCACAATACATGGCTGCGATATTCAGGTCATGAATAGCCGCAAGCACCGTCAAATGACGCGAGCTCACCAGATCCATGATCTGCAGCTGGTAGGTGATATCCAGATGATTCGTCGGTTCATCCAGGATGAGACAAGGTGTCTCCTGCGTGAGAGCCCGCGCGAGCATCACGCGCTGCTGCTCCCCGCCGGAGAGAAAAGAAAAACTCTGCTCCGCTAATGTTTCCACGCCCGTTTCCTGCATCGCCCGATGCGCGATGTCACGATCCTCGCGATTGTTTCCCTCCGTAATGCCTTTGTAAGGCGTGCGCCCCATCAGCACGACCTCTTCTACATCAAAATCGAAACCGGCTGCGTGATGCTGCGCCAGTACCGCGACGCGCTTCGCACTTTCCCGGTACGGCAGATCCTTCAAAACCGTATCACCGATCTGGATATCCCCGGACCAAGGCGAAAGCAGACGGTAAATGCACTTCAAAAGCGTACTCTTCCCACACCCATTCGGCCCGATGATGCCCGTCAGCTGCCCACTTTCGAAGGAAATCGACACATCCTTCAGCACCTGCTTTCCCCCATAACCGGCAGATACATGATTGACTGAAATATTCATGCCCCTTCTCCTCCAAAATGATACGAACGCCGGATAAGCATCCCCAGAAATACAGGCGCACCGATCATAGACAAGCTGACACCCAAAGGAATATCCACACCGTGGATCAGTATCCGTCCTAAGATATCCGCCCAGACCGTCATTAGTCCACCCGAAAGAACGGATACAGGCAGGAGCTTCCTGTGATCCGCCCCCATGACCATCCGGCAGCCATGAGGCACCAGAAGACCTACGAAGCCGATCAGTCCCGCCTGTGTCACCAGACTTCCCATCAAGAGCGCATTCATCACGAGGTAAAGACGCCGAAAAGGGAGGAGCTGCCGCCCCAGCGGGACAGCAGTTTCCTCCCCTTCCAGCATCAGATTCAGGATCCTTGTCTGTGTAGAGAAAAACACGATGAAAGCAAGCACGATGGCTAGCACAGAGAGCGTCGGCAGGAGTTTGGCAAAGGAAACAGAGCCCATCAGCCAGTACAGCGTCACATCCATCCCCGTCGCATTGGCTCCGATATACACCAGCACACTTGTGATCCCTCCGCAGACCGCCGCCAGCGCCGCGCCAAAAATCAGAAGATAGGACGAATCCCCCGGCGCCACACGGCCTGCCGCGATAGCAAGAATGAGCGACAACGCCAAGGCACCGAGAAATGCCCCGCATCCGATCGCAGACACCCCGAAAGCCGCCCCCGCGCCAAAGAAAACAGCAGAAGCCGCCCCCAGCGATGCCCCGGAGGACACACCCATGATGTAAGGGTCCGACATCGGATTCCGAAACATCGCCTGCATCACCATGCCGGAAAGCGAAAGCCCCATCCCGACCGCCAGCGCGAGCAGGATGCGCGGGAGCCGAAGATCCCAGACCGCATCCGCCGCGCCCATCGCGATATCCGAAGGAAGCGCATTTCCCAAAAGATGCGTAGCAAGGATCGATACGATCCCCGACAAGGACACAGAGAGATACCCGAGCTTCAGCCCGAGAAGGCAGGAGTAGAGGAGCAGAACGGTGAGAATGGTCGTAATGAGCGCCAGAGGCATCCGGCGGATAGTTCTGCTCATAGATTTCTCCTTTGGATTAGAAACGGAAATTAGCGGAGAATACGAAGGTACGTGGTCCGCCGACAGTCAAGCTGCTGGAGCTTCCGCTTGGAATCCAGTAATCCTTTCCTGCTACATTGTAAAGCATAGCCTGTAAAGTCACAGGTGTCTTGCCAAAAGTGGTATCATAGGTCGCACCCAGATCAAATACGAAGGAAGACGGTACTTTGACCGTATCCCCATTGATCTTCGCTGTTCCGATATAGTTACCGCGACCAATAATAGACCACTGGCTGTTTGGATGATAAATCGCGCCGACATTGGCCGTCCAGTGCGGGATGCCGTCTACCGGCTTACCATCATTAGCCCCATTTTTCGTCTTTGTCTGTTTGACATCGATATACATAACGCCACCGATGAGATCCCATCTGTCATTGATATTGCCGGTGAAGGCCCATTCAAAGCCTTTATTTTCCTGTTCTCCATCCAGTGCGCGGAGCCATCTGCCATTCGCTAGTTTTACGTCGATTGCATTCGCCTGCTTGATATCAAAGTATGCCAGTGTGTTCAGGAATTTACCAGTCTTTACTTTGAAACCCACTTCGTTCTGCTTCGTCTTTGCCGGATCAAGCATTTTGCCTTTATTGACATAATCGTTTGAAGAAGTGGTAGAGACGCGTGCACCCATCCCGAAGCTTTCCGTATGGTCAGCATACATCATGAAATCTGGCGTAAATTTATAGGAAATTGCATAGGTCGGAGTAATGGCATCCGACTTTTTCAGAGACGTTTCTCCTACCTGATTTACAGTGGCCCTATGACCGTGAACGCCAAGTGTCACCTGCAGCTTATCATCCAGTGCCTTCAGAGTGTCTACAACATGCCAGCCTTCCATCTGTGTGGTATCAGAATGAGCTGGAATCCAGTGTGCATCGCCCGGATTTGCCCAGCTGTTGGTCTGGTAGATGTTACCATGTCCCGACCAAGAATAGGTTGGATGTCCATCATCAATGTCGTAGGTTTCCCAACTCTTATCCACACCGATCATGTATTCATTTTTGACTTTGCCAATGTTGAAATCCCCTTTGATGCCCATTCCTAAGTAGGTTTTCACAAGGAACAGCGGGGAATTGTACATGCTAATTCGGTAATCGCCATTATTATTTAAAACCTTCGGGCTTCCGTCAATATAGCCATACCAGTTTTCCTTATGATACCCAGCATTCACGAAACCGGTCACATGTTCAGACAACTTCTGTTCATGGTTGAACGCCATGATATAGTTCTCATATGCATTATAAGACCAATCAGGTTTCAATCCGTTGCTTCCCTTAGGCGCAGAAGGAAGATCGGTTACCGTCTTAAAATCAAAGCTAACCCCATACGGACCACCGTAATGTTTGGTATGATTATACCCAAAGAGGAAATTGGTCTTTGAGCGCTCTGCTTTGTGATCGATATTGACGAAAATATTCTGCTGTTCCAGCTTTTCGTTGTCGATCGCGGTATCCCCATGAATGTTATTCGTAGTAACGCGAACGCCCCATTTCTTATCGCTGCCAAGACGCGTCTGATAATCAACGCCTTCTTCAAAAGAACTGCCGCCGCGATAAGCTAGTTTCAGATCGGTGGCATTCGTTACAGCTTTCTTAGAGGTATAATCAACGACACCGCCAATAGCTTCACTCAGGCCTGTGCCGCGGACGCCGATATTCGGGCCGGAAACCACACTGACACTATCCACCCAGTAGTATGGAATATTTTCCTGACAGAGAAGGCCTGGGATACCATTTACGTACTGTCTATGACCATTCGTTCTGAATCCACGAATCGCAATATCCTGATACAAGCTCCCGGACTGGATCGTCACAGAAGGGTTCAGCGCAAGAGCTTCGTTGACACCGTTGACCGGAGAAGCGAAAGCTTTGATCGTCTTCTGACTGACTTCAGACACAGCAAAAGGGGCATCCATTACATCCTGATGCCCTAACAGTCCAACGCTTGGTTCTTCTTTGATGAATCCGCCCGGAAGTGTACCGACGGTATCTTCCGCCTGATCTCTATCTGCATTGACATACACTGTATCCAGTGTAGTATCAGCAGCACTACCTACTACCCCCCCCGAAATTGTGAGCATGAGGGCAGCAGTGAGCACCTTATACATTCCTTTTCTCATAAACATTCTCCTCTTTCCAAAATGAGCGGGAAGAAAACGTTCTCCATCAAGAGCCAGTGTGTCCGAGTTTCCACGGCAAAGATGAAAATCCTCATCACCTATTCCCTGATCAGTGATGACCCTCTAAGAGACTATCATAAACTACTTATTTTGTCCAATAGTTTTTAATCTAATTTTATTTTTGTTAACCTTGTATCTCTTGTTTCTAATTTTCATATGATAAGGTGTATTCCCCGCAAAAGGACGGCTATCCGCAATGGGTTCCCCGATTATCTCATTTTCTCAGCAAAAACGAGAAACGCCCTCTCACGGACTGATCTGCCATTATCTCCTTATCACGACATAATCCGCCATGTGAATAAAAGTGCTCGCAAACGGCAGGTGATCCTATATATATGCGCTTGTCACTCGATAGTTTCCCGCTATCACCCATTACTTGTGAGTTACTTATAAGACGTGACTTGCAATTTTCATCAATAAGATATACAATACAGATATGAAGCCAAGGGCATCGTGTGTGCACCTTTTCGCGGCTGTTCTCTGATTTCCAGAATTCATTAGCGCTAAGAAATATGACAGAGAGCTGCCTTACGAAAGGAAGATCTTGCTTTGCGCTCAGGCTCATCGGACAGGACAAGGAAATGTCAGTCTTTTTCCCCCACCTGTCTAAGGCTGAACATGTAAGACAAACAAAAAAATATCCGGGAAATCCATCCTTTCCACGCTTCCCTGCTCCCTGCGAGGCCGAGCACCGACGACAGCCAGGACGTCCGCACTTCGCTGCATTTGACCACACCGGCGCCGATTCCGTGTCCCGCCTGCATTTGAGTAAAGGCAGAAGGCATTCCCCGGATGTTTTTTGCTGTCCGGAATGAGTGACTAGTGACTAGGGATGGTGGTGGCGGCTATGCCGCGCATATATATGGGCGATACTCGAAAGCGGTATTCAAGTCACTCACCCTTGTTACCATCGGGGAAACAGCTGCTCCGATTTCATATAGCAAAACGCGGGAAGAAAGATCTTCAAAGTTCTTTCTTCCCGCGTTTTTTACTGTTCAGGCCGCCTCCATCACGCACATGGAGGATATGTCAGGTTTTCCATTGTCTGCCATCCCGCTCAACCTTCCTCGCAGACGAAAAAGATTTCTCGCTTCGCTCGAAATGACAATGAGTGAGAGAATGGTAAACGAAATCAGGTAGTGACTAATCACTAGTCACCAGCTACCAGTCACTAATCACTCTTAATCTAATTTTTCGAGCACATCCGTCACGCGGTCCACATACGGGACGCCTTCTTTTTCAAACATCGGGATCGCGTCCTTGCCTTCGAGGCCGGTCAGGATGCCGATGCATTTCGCGCCGGCGCGGCGGCTGCCGATGACGTCGGAGTAGGAGTCGCCGCAGACGTAGATCTCATCCTCCTTGGCGGGCTGCATGGTCTCTTCGGAGTAGGCCTTGTAGTTGTCCGGATTTCTGCCAAAGATCGCACAGGAAAAGATGAAGGCATTCGGCTTGTCGAGGACGGGACCGCCTAGTCTTCCGGCTGATTCTTCCGCGTCAGAAGCCGTCGCCATGGTGTAGGGATCGAATTCCTCGTACCAATGGAACAGCTTGAAGGGAATCTCCATCTCCTCTCTGGCGCGTCCGGTCGCGATGGCGATGTCATAGCCACGCTCTTTCAGCGTGCGGAAGAGGGAAAGGATGTGAGCAGCGGGCGCGAGCGGGACTTCGCGGGAGAGGAAGCCGGGTTTCCCCGCGCTGTAGGGCATGTGATGCAGGAGGGAAATGAAAGTGTCGTCTCCGAGGTACCATGCCTGAAAGGCTTCGGTATGGATCTTCCAGAAATCGGAGCGAAGATCGGCCCAGGAGAGGTCGCCATCGATCGCATCCGCCATGGCACTCTTGAGCGCATGGAAGACGTCTTCGCCCTGAAGGCCTTCGGGGACGGCGCTCTCCCAGCGATTAAGTATGTCTTCTGCTTTCGGCATGGGCAGTCCCATGAGCTCCTGTCCGGCGCTCTTCAAGTCTTGCGGCTTGTGAAAGGTAAACGACATTTTTTCTCCGCCGGAACGTTTTTTATAGGTTTCTGCCATCAGCCAGAGGATGGTGATAAGATCGGCGTGTACCATATCCCAGTTGGAATTGATGCCGCGCGCTTTCAGCCAAGAAAGCAGAGCGTCATTCCCCCACACCACGCTGCGGCAGCCGGCGATCTGTCCTTCGGTGATGCGACCCGCATGGAAATCGTCGCGTTCGCTGGGAAGCCCCATGTAAGCAGGGCTGTAGAGCATCTCCCATACGGTCAGGGCAGATACATCGAAGTAGCGTTCTTCGCTCAAAAGGACGCCGTCTATATCGAAAATGACTTTTTTCATGATTGTTTCCTCCATGGAAATAGAATGGGCTATCGTTTTCATTTATTCTAACATATTTGGGGAATGGGAAGAAGGCATAAGGGGTCAAGGGTTCAGGGTAGCCCGTGGAGAGTGCTGCCCTTTGATTGCGTGTGAAAGCTCTACTCGACAGTTAGGAGTGAGGAGTGAGGAGTGGTGGTGCTGCGCATAAAATTTAGAAGCGCCGCGAAGTTTTGATAGCGCTTCGCGCCGCCATCATCGAAAGCGCAGCCGAGGATCTTTCTTGCACTCCGGTCAGTATCACATAGGCACTGCACGTAAATGACGCCTTGGTGCTACATATGTCTGCTTTCACACATCCTTCGTTTATCGGTCTGCAAGGAAGATCGAGGGCTTCGCTCGAAATGACGATACGAGCGCCTGATGTCTCCCAGTCACCAGTCACTTTCTAATCCCTAGCCACGCATTTCTGCTTTCAAACTTCGCCCATGTGGGGCATGTCGTCCCTTGATTACGATGGAAAGCCTCGCTTGAATGAGAAATGCGATATGCAAAATGGCGATGCCCGCGACTGGCATTCCAGTCACTAGTCACGAGCTACTCATCCCTGCTTTCAAACTTTTCCGTTTCTCGCTATCAAACAATCGATAATAACCGCCAACAAAAAAGATCCCTCCACTTCGGTCGGGATGACGCTTCGGGGAATATCCTTATCTAGGGAAACGCTGATTAAATCGCAGAGTCAGCTTCTACAAGAATTTTTATGCATAGCTTCGTCATAGCCTTCCTTAAATAGCTCGCTATTCGCGTCAGGTTATTCCTTGCTATGCATAAAAATTCAAGAGTAAAATCTGACAACGATTTAATCAGTGTTTCCCTAGAACCCCTCACAACAAAAAGCACATGCGCCTTGCGGCACATGTGCTTTTTCATTATCTCAGGTTGAATGTGACCGGTACCTGTGAATTACAGGTGATCGCCACGCCATTCTGTTTAGCAGGGACGAACTGCCAGCCGTAGACGGCATTGACGGCGGCGCTGTCAAGGGTGCCATTCCCGGAAGAGGAAACGACCCATGCGCTTGAGACGCTGCCATTGCTCGAAATGGTGAGCCCTACGACAGTCGTGCCGGAAATATTCGCTCTGCGGCAGGATTCCGGATAGGCAGGCGCCGGATTGCTCAAAAGCTGCGGTCCCATGGTGACGCCATCTCCGGGACCGGCGCCGTCTCCATTTCCACTGCCATGACCAGATCCGTTTCCACCGCCCGAGCCAGAACCTGATCCCGGGCCTTCCCCGCTGCCATCGCCGGGACCATTTCCTGTGCCGTTTCCACCGCCACTGCCACCACCGGTGCCGGAAGAGGTGCTCTCCTCTGAAGTGCTGCCTGAAGGTGACGAGGTATCTGCGGCAGATGCGGTGTCCTCAGATGGTTTTGGCGCGACTTCGTGGACATCATTTTCTGCTTCGGGATCCGGTTCGGTCTTGACGGGAGGCGGAGCTGTCGGTGTAGCTTTTGCTTCTTTGATCTCGGGGAGCTTTTCTTCCTGCGGTGTTTCTCCCCCGTTTCCACCGCCGCCACCGCCACCGCCGCCGCTCATGGTGACGAGGTCGACCTCAATGGGGCCTTTATTCACAGGAGATGCCGGGAAGAGCAGCATGAAGCCCGTGATGAGTCCCAATGCGACGACGTGACAGGCAAGCGAGGTCCCCAAAGCGGAGGACCATCGGTACTTGAAAGTACGCATCACACCACCCCTTTAGTCTGACTGCCCTTTGGAGGCAGTGGCAATGCCGATCTTGGAAATCCCGACGGATTTCAGCTGGTCTAAGACGAAGACGAAGTCGCCATGCTCGGATTTCTCATCCGCACGCAGGACGATGGAAATGTCAGGATTTCTGTTCTTTTCGATTTCCATGCGCTTCTTGAAGGCGTCCTTCGGGATCTTTTCCTGCTCGACATAGATGGTGCCGTCGGATGTCACGCTGATCGGCAGTGTCTTCTGCAGGTCGATCTGCGCGCTCGCGGTCTGCGGCAGATTCAGATTGATCGATTTCTGCACCACCATTGTCAGCATGGACATCATGAAGAAGACCAGAAGGAAGAAGATGATATCGATCATCGGGATGATCATGATCTTCGGCTTCTTCTCTACATTCATTGATTCAAGTTTCATTTCTGATCCGCCTCTACGATAGCCAAATACAGGGAGCCCAGTTTTTCCATCTGGGAAACGAAGTTAGATACCTGCTGCGAAAGGTAGGTGTAGGCGATGAGAGCGATGATGGCGACGAAAAGGCCGGATGCGGTGCAGACAAGTGCTTCTGCGACGCCACCGGTGATGGCAAATGGCTGGCCTTCTGCGACCGAAAGGACATTGAAGGAGCCGATCATGCCGATGACGGTGCCAAGAAGCCCCATCAGAGGGGACAGGGTGACGATGACGTCAAGGTAGTTCAGGTACGACTTCAGGACACCGGCCGCATGAGAAGCCGCGCCTTCGAGAATAGCCGTCTGGTTCGCTTTGCGGGAGAGCTGCTCGGCGCCGGCCAGAATGACCCCGGCAGGAATGCCGCCATCGGCCTTCAGCGCCGCTTTCAGTCCTTCCTCATCGTTGGCTGTCAGGAAATCCGGGATCTCCTTCGTGAGCTTTTCGATATTCGACCGGTTCGCGTGATAGAAGCGGAAACGCTCGATGAAGATCGTGACAACGATGATAGAGCAGAGAAGCAACGGATACATCATGAAACCGCCGGCATGAAACAAGTGAAGTACATCCATTTTTCTAAAGACCCCCTGATAAAAATAATAATGGCAATCCATTGATACATTAAGTTTAGATTACCATTTTGACGATGGTAAGTCAAATAAAATCCGAGATTTGTTTCAGGTGACTTTAATGATTATGAGGTTCGGGGTTCAGGGTTCAAGGTTATGGTGGCGGCTTCGCCGCGAATATATATGGGGCGATGTCCGAAGGTAGTATTCAAGTCACAAGTCACAAGTCACTAGTCACTTGAGCTTCCACTCCCTCATTCCTACATGCCCAAGGCTATGGTAAAATAAAGACATGAACTAACGAAAGGCGCAAGCGGACATCCGCCGATTCGTGGCGTATGTAGCCGCCTTCATTCCTCATTTGCTAAGAAAGGCCTCCATGTCCCCCCATTTCTATATCCGTGATTTCTCGAAACGCACCCATGACGATACACTCTCTGACAAGAGCCTTCTGGCGCTGTCGGAGACGAAGTCGGAGCATACCATCGACGCCTATGAGTCGGACTGGAATGACTTCTGCGACTGGTGCACATACCATAAAAAAGAATCGTTCCCGACCACGCCGGAAACGATCGTGAACTATATCAATGACCTCGCGGACTATGCGAAGACGGCGACCATCCGCCGCCGCATTTCCGCGCTGTCGGAGAATTTCAATGCGGCCGGCCTCACGAAGGAAAATCCTGCGAAAGCATGGATCGTCCGGGAAGCGCTGATCGGCCTCACGCGGCAGAAAGGCATGCTGCAAAAAGGGAAAACGCCGGTGTATTTTGAGGAGCTTCAGGAGATGATTTCCCGCATGGATCTCAAAACGCTCCACGGCCTGCGCGATCGCGCGATCCTCCTCATCGGTTTCATGGGCGCTTTCCGCAGAAGTGAGATCGTCTCTCTGACCGTGGAAGATATCCAAAAATTTCCGCAGGGCATCGTCCTTCACATCAAACGCTCGAAAACGGACCAGCGGGGAGAGGGGCAGCAGGTCGGCATCCCCTATCTCAAGAATGTGCCGGAAGAAATGGACGGCGTCCGTGCACTCTATGACTGGCTGAAAGCCGCCGGTATCCACGAAGGGCCGCTTTTCAGGAAGATCCTGAAGAGCGGCAAGGTCGCTTCGACACATCTCAGTGAAAATACGGTGAACCTCCTCGTCAAGAAATATGCCGAAATGATCGGCCTTGACCCCACCCTCTACGGCGCGCACAGCCTTCGCCACGGCTTCGCCACGTATGCAGCGCTTCATGGCATCGAAGAGCGCCTCATCATGAAACAGACCCGTCACAAGTCTGTGGAAATGGTGCGCCGCTATATCAATGAAGCCGATGTCTTCACGAATAACCCGCTGTCGAAAATGTTCGGGGAGTGAGTGACTGGTGACTGGTGACTGATGACTGGTGGCTGGTGGCTGGTGGCTAGGGATTAGTAGCTAGGGATTAGGGGACTTAAGTGACTGGGGGACTAGGAGACATCAGGCTCTCTTGAAAGATACAGAGAGTGTAGAATGGTTTGTGTAAATAAGATTTTTCTTGAGTTTACACAAAGCATTTGACACTACCAAGATACATAAAAAACGCCGAGAAATCCGTGAATTTCTCGGCGCTTTTGTCGTTTATTATAACAGAAGTCAGAGGTCAGAAGTCTAAAGTCTGAAGTCTTCTAGTCTCCCCCCTAATCCCTAGCCACCAACCTCTAGCTACCAGTCACTAGTCACCAGCTACTTCTTCTCCAGATATCTCCGTTTCAGCTGACCGCAGGCGGCCTGGATTTCATCCCCCATCTGCCTGCGGACGGTCGTGCTCTTGCCGTGTTTTTCCAAGATTTCCTGAAAAATCTTGACGTCCTTCCAGCTCGGCGGATACAACTTGATATGCTCAGTGCCATTGATCGGGATCAGGTTGAAATGGCAGTTCATCTTCCCCACGAGGCGGCAGAGTTCTTCCGCATTTTCGCGGGACGCATTCACATCCTTGATGAGGATGTACTCGAAGGTCACGCGGCGTCCCGTCTTCTTGAAGTACCGGTGCGCAGCGGAGACGACATCTTCGATCTTGAAATGGCGGCTCGATGGCAGGATGCGGTTGCGGATCGTGTCATTCGGCGCATGGAGAGAGATCGCAAGCGTGATCGGAAGTCCTTCTTCGGCGAGGCGATCGATCATGGGGACGATACCGCAGGTGGAGAGTGTGATGTTTCTTACGCTGATATTCAAGAGTCCCGGATCGCTCACGAGACGAATGAAGCGGAGCACTTCGTCATAGTTCGTGAGCGGTTCGCCCGCCCCCATCAGGACGATCGAGTGGATCGGCGCATCGAAAAGTTCTCGGAAGGCGTAAACCTCGGCAAGGATCTCGCCCGCGGTGAGATTCCGCTCCAGTCCGTTTCTGGTAGAAGCGCAGAAAATGCAGCCCATCGCGCAGCCCACCTGTGTGGAGACGCAGATGGAATTCCCATAAACGTGGTGCATACAGACCGTCTCGACGAGTGAACCATCGGAGAGTTTCACGAGGAGCTTGGTCGTATCGCCGTCATTCGATGTGATATGGCTCATGATCACAGGCTTCTCGAGGATGGCATTCTCTTTCAGCCATTCCCGCATCGGCCCCGGCAGCTGGGTCATCTCGTCAAAAGAAAAAATGTAGCGGCGATACAGGTAGTCCTGCAGCTGCTTGGCTCTAAATTTCGGGAAGCCATGGCTTGTGATCCATGTTTCCATTTCGGGGAGACTGTGTCCCCAGATATTCCAGGCCATAGAGGCTCCTTTCATGAAATAAGATATGCGAAATACAGGTGCGCGGCATGGCCGCCATAAGCGGGAAAAGTGACTGATAACTGATGACTGATGACTGGTGACTAGTCACTCTTTCCCAATTTCGCCACGAAGAATCCATCGCTCTGTGCCTGATCCGGCCAGATGGTGAGCATGCCCTTTTCGGATGCGCCAAGGCCTTCCAGCTGGAAATCGATCGGCGTAAATTCGGGATGATTTCTTAAAAATTCGCTCACGATATTTTCATTTTCCGCCTCATTCAGGGTGCAGGTGCTGTAGACGAGGGTGCCGCCTTTTTTCAGGTACTTCGCCGCTTCTTCGAGGAGGGCTTTCTGCAGGGGCGGAAATTCGACGAGATCTTCTCTGGCTCTGCGCCAGCGGATTTCCACCTTGTGCGACAGGACGCCGAGCCCTGAGCAGGGCGCATCGAGAAGGACTTTATCATATTTCTCATGGACGGCGGGCATGGGCTTCGTCGCATCGCGCGCTCCTGCGTGGATGATGGTGATGCCTTCCTTCTTCGCATTCTTTTTGATGAGGGCGATCTTGTGCGGATAGAGATCCCATGCATCGATCGAGCCCTCATTTCCCATCATTTCCGCCATCTGTGTGGTCTTGCTGCCGGGTGCCGCGCACATGTCGAGGACCGTCTCCCCCGCTTTCGGAGAGAGGACTTTCGCCGGCACCATGGAAGAAGCTGACTGCACATAGGCGAGTCCTTCTTTCAGGAATGCACCAAAGAAACGATTCGCGCCGCTCTTGATGGTGAAGCCTTCCGGCAGATAGGGGATGGGCGCGGCTTCGATCCCTTTTTCCGAGAGGAGTCTCTCGAAGTCAGCCACCGGCTGCTTCAAAGGATTCACACGGATGGTCATCGACGGGATTTCATTGAAAGCAGAGAAGACCGCATCTGCTTTTTCCACGCCCCATGCATTCTGCCAGTCTTCGATGAGCCAGCGCGGCTGGTTGTAGGAGAGTGCATCATGGAGGAGCGCATCTTCTTCCCACGAAGGGAGCTGGAAGCTGTCTTTTTTACGAAGGAAATTCCGAAGGACGCCGTTCACGAAGCGGACATTGCCCGGATGAGTCACTTTCTTGGCGATCTTGACAGACTCATTCACCGCCGCCGACGCGGGGATGCGCGTCAAAAAGAGCAGCTGGTAGAGGGAAATCGCGAGAAGGATCCGCACGGATGGATGCAGTTTTTTCACCTTCTGTGTCGAAAGCTTCCCGATGATCCAGAGGAGGTGATTGTATTTCCGAAGGACGCCATAGACGAGCTCCGTCAGAAGGTGCGCCTCTTCGGCCTTGAGCGGGTACTCCGCGAGGATCCGCTGGAGCACGATATTGCTGTAGGCGTCTTTTTCAAGCACGTCATAGAGCGCCTGATAGGCGAGGCGGCGCGCAGACGGCACGGGTTTAGCAGTCGAATGTGTCATTGACTTTCACCTGATATCCATTCACAAAGTCACCGGCAGCCATTCTCTTATGGTTTTCCGGCTGCAGGGAGGAGATCGTAAGCGCTCCCTTTCCGCAGGCGATGGTAAGGCCGTCCTTCGTAGAAATGATGGTCCCCGGCGCCTCTTTACTTTCCCCCTCGCTGACCTTGGCGCGATGGATCTTCACACGCTTTCCACGGAAGAAGGTATACGTCCCTGGATTCGGATACATGCCGCGAATGAGTGCGTCAAGCACTTTCGCGTCCTTCGTCCAGTCGATGGCTCCCATCTCTTTCGTGACTTTTTCCGCATAGGTGGCTTTTTCATGGTCCTGCGGTGTGGAGCGGACGAGCTTTTCCGGAAGATCATCCAGGACGGAAATCAGGGCTTTCGCTCCCATCTCGCCGAGCGCATCAAAAAGCTCTCCCGCTGTCATGTGAAGAGGGATATCCATCTGGACAGTTTCCACGATATTTCCGGTATCCATGCCCTGATCGAGCTGCATGATCGTGACGCCTGTCTTCTTCTCGCCATCGATGATGACGCGCTGGATCGGAGCGGCGCCGCGATACTTCGGAAGGAGCGAGGCATGGACATTGATCGCCCCGTAGGTCGGGATATCCAGCACTGCCTTCGGCAGGATGCGGCCATACGCAATGACGACGAGGAGATCCGGCTTCAGCGCTTTCAGCACCTCTACCTCCGAAGGGTCTTTGAAGGAGAGCGGCTGGTGGATCGGGATGTCGTGGGCCATCGCAAAGGTTTTCACCGGAGAAAAATTGATCTTCTTCCCACGGCCATTGATCTTATCCGGCTGCGTATAGGCTGCGACAGGCGTATATCCATGTTCCACCATGGCAGAAAGAGCAGGCAGACAGAAATCCGGCGTGCCCATGAATACGATGCGATAGTTATTCTTCATCTTTTGGTCCTTTGTGCAGAGAAATGGCTTTTTCAATAAAAAGAATCCCGTTCAGATGGTCTGTCTCGTGCTGGATGCAGCGTGCCAGAAGTCCGGAGGCTTTCTTCACTTTCTTCTTGCCATGGATATCCTGATAGCGGACGATGACGCGTGCATAGCGCGTCACTTCCCCGAAGAGCCCCGGCACGGAGAGACAGCCCTCCGAGTCCGTCGCCATCTCGTCGCCGTCCGGCTGCCATACGGGATTGATGTAGGCTTCGAAGCCGCTTTCTCCGTCATCTGCGACAAAGATGCGCTTGGAGACGGCGATCTGCGGCGCCGCGAGTCCCACGCCGTTGGCTTCATACAGCGTTTTCTTCATATCAAGGATTAAAAATTTCAGTTTCTTATCGAAAGCAGTCACAGGTGCTGCGACTGCTTTCAGGATCGGATTTCCGGCAGTAATAATTTCACTCAAAATGGGATCATTCCTTTCGTTTATAAAATAGTGGCTGGTGGCTAATGACTGGTAGCTAGTGATTAGGTTGTCGGGTTCAGGGTTGCCGTGGGGCGTGCCGTCCCTTGATTGCGTTTGAAAGCTTTGCTCTCTAAGTGATGAGTGGTGGTGCGGCGCATAAAAATCAGAAGCGCCGCGAAGTATAAATAGGGCGATGCCCGAAGATGGCATTTCAGTCACCAGTCACTAGCCACTCCTAATCCCCAATCCCTAATCCCTAGTTACTAATCCCTAGTCACCAGTCCCTAGTCACGCAAGGTTCCTCATTTTACATAGGATCTACATCGATAATTATATCATTTTCTTCAAAGATCGGAGACTGTCTCATGGCGGATTTCAGAGAAGAAAGTGTCGATCCTTTGATGAGGATGGAAATGTAGTACATATTCCGCACCTTCTTGATCGGTTCATCGAAGGGCGGTGTGAAGGTGATGGGCACGGCGAGCTGGGCATTCACCTGCATAAGCCAGTGATAGATGCGGTTTGCTTTTTCTGCCGCTGTCTTTTCCTCTTTGTGAAAGCAGGTGATCTTCATCATGCGGGAAAAGGGCGGGTAATGCAGCAGGCGTCGGTACTCGATTTCCTGCCGGTAGAATCCTTCATAGTCCTGCCTGGCCGCCGCCTGAATGACATAGTGATCCGGATTGTACGTCTGGAGCAGGACTTCCCCCTGCTCGCGGCCGCGCCCCGCACGGCCCGCGCACTGGGTGATGAGATTGAAGGTCTGCTCGGAAGCGAGATAGCTCGGCATATTGAGCGGCCCGTCGGCCGAGAGGATACCGACAGTCTGCACGCCGGGGATATCATGCCCCTTGGCCACCATCTGCGTGCCAAAAAGAATATCGAAATCTCCGCGGCGGAATTTTTCCAGAATGGTGCGCGCGCTGTTCTTCTTCTGCGTACTGTCTACATCGAAACGCTGGATGCGTGCTTCCGGAAGCGCCTCGTGCAAGTCCTCCTCGATGTGCTGCGTACCGCGTCCGAGGTAGAGGATTTTCCGACTGCGGCACTTCGGACACTCATGAGGGAGCGGATGCACCGTCTCGCAGTAGTGGCATTTCAGCTGCTCAGTGTCTTTGTGATAGACCAAAGAGACATCGCAGTTCGGACACTTGAAGACATAGCCGCAGTCCGCGCACATGAGCGTCGTCGAGAAGCCGCGGCGGTTCAGGAGCAGAATGGATTTCTGCTTCTGCTTCAGCGTTTGCTGCAGCATTTCCACCATCGGATGCGAGAGTGCCTCTCCGGTGGGATCGCCCTTGAGGTCATAGATGCGAATGGCGGGAAGCTTCGTCTGAAAGACGCGGTGCTTCATTTCCAGAAGCTCGATCTTCCCCGTCTTCGCCGCGTAGTACGTCGCGATCGAAGGCGTCGCCGCGCCGAGGACGATCGGGCAGTGATAGATCTCCCCCATCATCTTGGCCGCATCGCGTCCATTGTAGCGAGGCGTCTCCCCCTGCTTGTACGAGGAATCATACTCTTCATCGACGACGATGAGTTTCAGATGACGGAAGGGCATGAAAATCGCGGAACGCGAGCCGATGATGATCGTACTCTCGCCATTGGCGATGCGCTGGCGGTTGTTATAGCGCTCGCCCTTGCTGAGGCCGCTGTGAATGAAAACGACCTTATCCCCTAAGAGCGAGGCGAAGTAGGAGGTCATCTGGCTCGTCAGCGCGATCTCCGGCACCAGGATGAGCGCAGATCCGCCCCGCTCCAGCGCGCGGGCAGCAGTGCGGAGATAGACCTCTGTCTTCCCGCTCCCCGTCACCCCTTTCAGGAGGATGCCCTTGAAGGTTTCCTCATCGATGGCTTTGGAAATCGCGGAAACCGCCTGCTGCTGCTCTTCCGTCAGCGAGCGGTCTTTACGCCCGCCCTCTTCGTCAATCAGAGAAAACGTCTTCTTTCTTTTATAAAAGAGCTTTCCATAGCCGGAAAGGCAGAAAGCCTTCACAACGTTCGAAGAAAAGCCCTTCTCCGCCGCCTCTTTGCAGGACATCGGCCCTTTTTCCGTGAGTGCCTGCCAGAGGAGCGCCTGCTTCGGACTGCGCCGCTTATGTGTCTCATCGGGCTCCTCGATCGGCGCGATCCATTTCTCCAGCGGCTCCTTATGGACAGCGGAAAGTCGTTCATGGCGGATGAGGTAGCCCGCCTTGACGCCTTTCTGGAAATCATCAGCCAGAAGCTCCTTCGCGTCTTTTTCCGAAAGACTCTCCACCGAAGTGTCGATGAGCCCGCGCAGCTCCGCCTCTATCGGTACATGCGCCCAGTCGATCGTATACTCCGCCTCTGTCAGGATGCCTTTCTTGTCGATGAAGAAGAGCCGCAGCGCCTCGATCAGCATACACATATAATAGGAAGATATCTTCCTCGCGAGCGCGAGCATTTCCTCCGTGAACCACGGGAACGGGTCGACCAGCGAGCGAATGGGGAGCAGCCGATAGGAAATCTCCTCTTCCTCCACGCGGCGCACGGAGAGAATGATCCCCTCCTCCATGCGCCGCGCAAAAGGGACGACGCAGCGGTAGCCCACATCCGCTTCCCCGAGAAGCGCATCCGGGATCCGGTAAGAAAAGGTGCGGTTCAAGTGCTTCGACGGCCGATTGATCAGCACCTCGGCGATGGAAATCAGCATGACGCCCTCCTTTCGACGCAAAAAAAGAGAAGACACGAGAATATGTCTTCTCTATTTTAGCATATGAAGGAAAGGGGTTTGGGGTTCAGGGGTAGCCCATGGGGCGTGCCTTCCATTGATTGCTTGCGAAAGAGGGGGAGCTGGTTCTGTAGGTTCTACGGGTTCAGCGAGTAAGGTGCGGCGCAGAAAATAATGAAGCGCCGCGGAGTTTTGATAGCGCTTCGCGCCGTTGTCATTTCAAGCGTAGCCGAGAAATCTTTTTTGCAGAACGGTCAGTGTGCCAACTACGCTGTTTCAATCACTGCTTGCTCCTAATCCCTAGTCACCAGTCACTACTCACCAATCACTACTCACTCGCAGCACCTGTAAACCCGTTATTCTCAGATCCCCGCTTCTTTCTTCAATGCTTCCGCTTTATCGGTATGTTCCCACGGGAGATCCACATCGGTGCGGCCGAAGTGACCATAGGCCGCGGTCTGCTTGTAAATCGGGCGGCGAAGGTCGAGCATGTCGATGATGCCGGCCGGACGCAGTTCGAAGTGTTTGCGGATGAGTTGGACGATGGCTTCATCGGAGATCTTGCCGGTACCGAAGGTATCGACGAAGATGGAGACCGGACGTGCGACGCCGATGGCGTAGGCGAGCTGGATCTCGCAGCGGTCAGCGATGCCGGCAGCGACGATGTTCTTGGCTACATAGCGAGCTGCATACGCCGCAGAGCGGTCGACTTTCGTCGGATCCTTGCCGGAGAATGCGCCGCCGCCATGACGAGCCATGCCGCCATAGGTATCGACGATGATCTTACGTCCAGTGAGGCCGGCATCCCCCTGCGGGCCGCCGATGACGAAACGGCCGGTCGGATTGATGAAGTACTTCGTATCCTGCAGGAATTTGGCCGGGATGGTCGGTTCGATGACATGTTTCACCATATCATCATGGATTTCCGCCTGGGTAACATCCGGGTCGTGCTGGGTGGAAATGACGATGGTATCCACACGAACCGGCTTGCCGTCTTCGTATTCGACAGTGACCTGTGTCTTGCCGTCCGGACGGAGGTAGGACAGTTCACCGGATTTTCTGGCTTCTGCCAGACGGCGCGCCAGACGGTGTGCCAGCGCGATCGGCATCGGCAGATATTCCGGCGTTTCGTTCGATGCATAGCCGAACATCATCCCCTGATCGCCGGCACCGATATCATACGGGTCAGCTTCATTGGATTTAGCTTCCAGAGACTTGTCGACGCCCATGGCGATATCCGGAGACTGCTCATCGAGCGCGATATTGATACCGACGCTGTCAGCATCGAAGCCATAGGCAGATGTGGTGTAGCCGATGTCACGGATGGTATCGCGAATGACTTTCGGGAAAGCGATGTGCGCCGTGGTGGTGATTTCACCGAAGACATGCACCTGCCCCGTGGTGACAGTCGTCTCACAAGCGACACGGCCATTCGGGTCTTCTGCAAAGATCGCATCAAGAATGGCATCTGAGATCTGGTCACAGATCTTATCAGGATGCCCTTCGGTAACAGATTCAGAAGTGAATAATACTTTTCTGGACATAATGTTCCTCCTCAAAGGACAATAGGATTATAGAATAAATCACGTAAAAGCCAATAAAAAAGCTCTCCGCGCAGGGAGAGTCCAGTCTCTCATCTGCCAGCTTGCGCTGTTGGAATTAGCACCGGTTCCGTCGGAATGGTTGCTGCAGCTTCCTTGGGCCAATCCCTCTGCTGCTCTGGATGAGTGATATTCAAATCGAAGATTATTGTAACATAGATGCGCCAAGTAGCGCAATAGAAAAATTCAAGTCCAGTTGCTGGTGACTAGTAACTGGGGACTAGGGACTGGTTGCTAAGAATTAGTAGCAAGGGATTAGGAATTGGCAGCAAGCGCTGATTAGAATCGCGCGGCACACTGTCTGTTCTGCAAGGAAGATCTCTTCCCAACGCTTTCGATGACTACGACGCGAAGCGCTATCAAAACTCCGCTGCGCTTCCTCATTTTATGCGCCGCACCTTCACTCCTCACTTGATTCGGAAGTTGATTTAAATGCCTGTTATTTAGAAAACGCAATACTAAATATAGAACACCAAAGTATCAATAATAAATACCGGGCAAAGAATCACGATCGCCCAGCCGATGTAAGCGAAGAAACCTGGCATTTTGATACCGGACTCTTCCGCAATGGCTTTAATCATGAAGTTCGGTGCATTTCCGATATATGTCATGGCCCCCATGAAGACGGCACCTGCGGAGATCGCTTCCAGCATAAGTGGAGTGACCGTGCCGACGGTGGTCGCGACGCCTTCGGTCGCGCCAAGGCTCGCCGCAGTCTGCAGGAAAACAAGGTAGGTCGGTGTATTATCCAGACAGGAGGACAAGAGCCCGCACACCCAGAACATATGCCACGGCTGATCGATACCAAGCTCTGTGCCATGGACTTTGAGAAGCACGAGCGCCGGGATCATGGTGATGAAGATGCCGATGAAAAGAATACCGACATCGATCATCGGCGCCATGGAAAAAGCATTCGCCTTGTGGATACGATATGGCGTAGTGTGAAGAGACAGGAAGGAAGCCAAAAGGATCAGTGCGATCTCCACGATCGTCGCATATGGGAATACGATGTCATCAAAGACCGCTACCCCTGCCCCATTCTTGAAGAATGGTACATATTCCGGCAGGAAACCATTGGCGATAACGCCGATGATGATGATGCCGATGTAGAGGAAATTGCGTTTCCCATCAATGTGGATCAGCGGCTCGCCTTCTGCCACCTTGATCTCCTCCGGCATGCGTCCTGCCGCCAGATCCTTTTTGTAATAATGGCGATCCATCAGATAAAAAATGGCAAAAAGGATGACCATATTCACCAGAAGGATCGGCGTCAGCTGGAATGTCCATGCAAAGGGTACGCCTCGCTGGAAGCCCATGAAAAGCGGCGGATCGCCCAGCGGTGTGAGACAGCCACCCATATTCGCTACGAGGAAAATCAGGAAAACCATGATGTGCGAAACATGCCGGCGCCATGCATTGATGCGGATCAAAGGACGAATGAGCAGCATCGCAGCTCCCGTCGTACCGATCCAGCTCGCCATAAGCGTCCCGACAAGAAGGATCAGCACATTCGTCTTCGGTGTGCCCGCCAGACGTCCGTCCACCATGATGCCCCCCGCTGTCGCAAAAAGGCCGAATAAAAGTATGATGAAGGGCACGAAGTCAAGTAACACGGCTTCCAGAAAACGATTGAGGCCTTCCTGCCAGCCGTAAATATACGAGAACGGGACCAGAAATGCGACACTCCAGAACAGAGCGACCCATTTTTCATTCTTCCGCCACCACAGGCCATTCACCAAAGGTACGAGGGCTACCGAAAGAAGCAATGCGACAAAAGGAATGATGCTCCAAAGAGGCAGCGACATATTCACCGTCTGATGTATCGCTTCATGAGCAGATACCAAGGGAGAAGACCCCGCAGTCAACAAAATGGCGTACGGAAGTGCTTTGAGGGATCGACGCATAGTTTTCACCTTCCATCAAGATTATGAGTGGGGAATATACTTTTCATTATACCAATCATTAGCGCACATGAGTATTATTTATTTATCTCCATTTCAAAGCTATATCATAGTCTGAGATTTATGCTTTCAGAAAGCGCGTACGTATATCACGTGTTATCCTATAGATTATAAGTTATGTCTGAAGTATCATATATGATATATATGTGAAAATATAGATAGCATGCAAAAACCGCGGCTCGATCGAGCCGCGGCGATAATGAACAGATAAGGAAAGGAAGGAAGGAAAGTCAACAAGCCCTTGCGCAGGGATGATCGGCTGATGAAGATGCATCTATAGGAAGCGCTCGATCACCGAGCCCCGATCACTAGAGGTAGAATAGCAGTGTATCAATGAGGAATACCGGGAAGAGAATTTCAAGCGACCATCCGATATATGCGAAGAACCCGGGCATATGGATATGGCAGTCTTCCGCGATCGCCTTGATCATGAAATTCGGGGCATTCCCGATGTAAGTATTCGCTCCCATGAAGACAGCTCCGGCAGAGATCGCTTCCAGCATGACAGGCGTCACGGTGCCGACAGAAGTGATGACTCCGGACGCTGCCCCGAGGCTTCCTGCGGTCTGCAGGAAAACAAGGTAGGTCGGGGTATTATCCAGGAAGGAGGAAAGCGCACCCGTGATCCAGAACATCTGCCATGGCTGGTTGATGCCCAGAGCCGCGCCATGCGTCTCGAGAAGAACCAGTGCAGGGATCATAGTGACAAAGATGCCAGAGAAGAGAACAGCGACTCCTTTGATAGGATTCATGGAGAACTGGTTTTCTTTATGAATATTGGCAGGCGTGGTATGGATAGAGAGCTGGGCAGCCGTAAGAATCAGAATGATTTCTACCAAAGTGGAATACGGGAAGACGATTTCTTCAAAGATCGGGATCCCTGCCCCATTCGCAAAGAACGGGAAGGCTTCCGGCAGGAAGTTATTCGCCATGACGCCCACGATGATGAGCAGGATGTAGAAGAAATTCTTTTTGCCGTAGATCTTGACCAGCGGCGAATTATCATGAAGCTGCATATCGCTTGGCTGACGGCCCGCTGCCAGCTCTTTCTTGAAGTAATGGCGATCAATGAAATAGAAGGCAATGAAAAGAAGGATGAGATTCAAGAGCAGAATCGGGAAGAGGTGAAACGTCCATGTGAAAGGCACACCGCGCTGGAAGCCCATGAAAAGCGGCGGATCGCCAAGCGGTGTGAGGCAGCCGCCCATATTCGCCACGAGGAAAATCAGGAAGACCATGACATGCGCCTTTTCCTTGCGCCATTCATTGACACGGATCAATGGACGGATGAAAAGCATAGCCGCGCCCGTCGTGCCGATCCAGCTTGCCATGACCGTGCCCACGAAAAGTATCAGCGAATTGATGAGAGGCGTCCCGGCGAGCTTGCCATGGATCATGATGCCGCCTGCCGTCGCATACAGACCATACAGAAGGACAATGAAGGGAATGAAATCGAGCAGGATCGACTCCAAGAGACGATAGATCCCCTCTGAAATACCATATGCATACGAAAACGGTACAAGGAAGAAGAGCGCGCAGCCGAGTGATACCCACTTCGTATTCTTCGCCCACCAAAGACCATTGATCAGAGGAACAAAGGCCACCGCGAGCAGCATGACAACGAATGGGATGACGCTCCAAAAAGGAAGCGTCTGATTGACCGTCTCATGAAAGACTTCATCCGCGGAAACAGCCGGGATCGAGCCCGCGGTCAAAAGAATGCTATAGAAAATACCCTTGGTAAACTTGGACATGGATTTCACCTTCTGAATGAATGCTTATGATTTCAAAAGCAACATAACTGTCATAGATATGGCTGATAAGTCAGAACATACTTATCCATCGGATCCGCAGGCCATTCGTTTTAGATATTGGAAATCAATCCATCGTGCCATTCTAAAATGAAACGCTTCATTTTTAATCGCGAATTCATCATGCAAAGCAGTCATGGTTTTGGAATAATTGATTGCTCTTCTCATGCTTATTCCCCCTTATTCATGCTTTTTGGAACAATTTCAATTATAGCACCATTATCCGAAATGTTTATTATTTATTCGTACCAAGTTTTTATTATTTCCATAGATTGCAATTCATGTTTTTGATTTTACTTTTTCTCGATGCTAGAAACATGTGTGCCATCTATGAATATAGCGTTTCATAAAACATACACTTAATGCTTGCTGTATATACAGGCAGACGGCCACCGGTGGCAGGCGAGCCGCCTTATCCCTTCCGGACGTCCTTTTTCCAATAAAAAAACACGGCATCCTTTCGGATACCGTGTTTCGTACTGTTTCAGGAGGACGATGACAAAGCCTTGCGAAAATGCAGGTAAGACAGCCAGCGATGAAAGCAGCCTTTCCTTAAAATGTATGCCGCAGCAGGAGGTACACCAGCGCACCGACAGCAGCCGTACATGGGATCGTCATGACCCATGCCGAAACCATCTGGTAGGCGACACTCCAGTGGACAGCGCGGAAACGCTTCGCCCAGCCCACGCCCATGATGGAGCCGGTGACGACATGCGTGGTCGAAACCGGAAGATGCAGCATGGTCGCAGAGAAAATGATGAAGGACGAGTTCAGATCTGCCGCAAGACCATTGACCGGCTGCATGCGGAAGATTTTATTTCCGACAGTACGGATGATGCGCCAGCCGCCGACACTGGTACCGGCACACATCGCCGTCGCGCACGCCACTTTGACTTCCCACGGCACCTCGAGCGCGCCGATATAGCCGCCCGACAGCAGTGCCAGCGTGATGATGCCCATCGACTTCTGCGCATCATTCGAGCCATGGGAAAACGCCATGAGTGCTGCCGATGCCATCTGGATGTGACGGGAGATGTAATTCACGCGCGACTTCCCTACATTTCTGAAAAAAACATAGAGAAGCGTCATGATGAAATAGCCCATGCCCAGAGCAACGATCGGCGAGCAGACGAGCCCGATGACGATCGTCAGGACGCCCGCGAGGTGGATCGCACCGGTGCCGTAAGAGATGATGACCGCACCGATGACGCCGCCGATCAGTGCATGAGATGACGAGGACGGCATCCCGATACGCCATGTGAATAAATTCCAGAAAATCGCAGAGGCAAGCGCCGCGATGAGGACGACAGAGTCGACCATATGCGGTGAGGTGACGATTTCCCCGCCGATGGTCTTCGCCACCCCGGTAGAAATCATCGCACCGACAAAGTTCAAAAAAGCAGACATCATGATCGCTATCTTAGGACTGAGTGCGCGCGTCGCCACACAAGTCGCGATAGCATTGGCCGTATCGTGGAAGCCATTGATAAAATCAAAGCAGAGCGCCAGAATGATAACAAGCCCCACAAGGTACATATCAGGCATATTTCATGACCACCTCTTTGATCAGGTTCGATACTTTTTCCGCCCGATCGCAGGTGTCCTCCATGGCTTCCATGATTTCCTTCCAGCGAATGATCTCCATGACATCATGACTGCCATCGAAGAGATCAGAAATAGACTGTCGATAGATCGCATCCCCTTCGCTCTCGAGCTGATTCAGCTTGCGGGTACGCTGTCCGATCTCGATCTCATTCTTGTCGATGTCTTTCAAAAGACGGAAGAGCACGATCAGCTCCTCAGCCATTTCGACCAGGATATCCGACATGCGCACCGGCAGCTTCGAGCCAATGCCCGCATGATACAGCTTCATGGAAAGCACGACATCCTGAATATCATCGACACAGTCATCGAGTGTGGAAGTCAGCAAAAAAAAATCTTCCCGGTCGATCGGTGTGATGAAGACATGGCGCATCTTCGCCGCAATGTCATGTGTCACGCGATCCGCCGCATGCTCCAGATTCTTCACTTCCTTCGAGTATTTTTCCAGCTTCGTCGGGTCCTGCAGCACCTCACGCGCCATCAGCGCGCCTTTATGGAAATACTCCGCATTCGTCACAAGGAAATCAAAAAACTCTTCATGCTTATTGACCAGACTAAACATAACGTCCTCCGTTTTAGCAAAAATATACGCATGTCTTTATGATATCTTATGAATGTAAAGCCTGTGTAAAATCCTTGACAAATTCTTCAAGTTATCGAAAATAGTATATCTTGATTATAGCTGAATCCATGCATTTTTTGAATGGATTCATGCAAATCTAATCGTATATCAGGGAAAAGGTAATCTCAGGATTAGGGATTAGTAGCTAGGGATTAGGAGTATCAAGTGACTGGTGACTAGTGACTCGTGAGTGGAATACTACTTTCAGGCATCGCCCCATATATACTTGCGGCGGAGCCGCCACCTTCATTTCTCATTTCTCATTTCTAATTTCTAATTCGAGCATAGTTCTCATTCATAATCAGTGGACGGAGCCCCCAAGAGCTCCCCCCTCCCCTTGACATAATATCGATAATCATCTATACTGTCTACAGATGAGGAAAACCTCATCCCCTTCCACATTCTGGGGAGAATGTGGATTTCTTATGATTGCAAGTCCTACGAGTGTAAAAGGAGGAATTTTACCATGGAAGAAGCAAAAGTATTAGAAGAAATGAAACGCCTGGCTGGCACACAGACCGAAAAGAACCTGCGTGCTGCCTTCGCTGGAGAATCCCAGGCTCATGTGAAATATAACCTGTTTGCTGCAGAAGCAGAAAAAGATCCGTCCATCTCCCGCCAGATCGCTGATATTTTCAGAGAAACCGGCGCCAATGAAAAAGCCCACGCCAAACTGTGGTTCTGGCTCGTCGGTGATCTCAAAAAGACCACCGCAGAACACCTGAAAATGGCTGCTGCCGGTGAAAACGGTGAATGGACCTCCATGTATCCGGAATTCGCTGCTACCGCAGAAAAAGAAGGCTTCCCGCAGATCGCTTTCCTGCTCTCCAAAGTCGGCGAGATCGAAAAGCAGCATGAAGCACGCTATAAGCTGCTGCTGGCTAATGTCGAAAACGGTCAGGTCTTCAAAAAAGGCGAAAAGAAACTTTGGATGTGTGCCAACTGCGGCTACACCGTAGAATCCGTAGAAGCACCGGAAGAATGCCCGGTATGCGGCCATCCGCAGAGCTTCTTCGCTATCAAAGCAGAAAACTACTGATAAGTCATCAAAAAGCCCCCGCCATTCTGGCAGGGGCTTTTTGATTGGGATTCAAGGTCAGCCTGCACAGCGTATCGCCCTTTGATTGTGAATGAAAGCTCTACACGCCAGTGAGAATTGAGAAGTGTTGGTGCGGCGCATAAAAATCAGAAGCACCGCAAAGCTTCATACAAGGAAACTACGAGAGAACGGGCTATCCCCCCCATTTCCTTTTATCCCATCACACAGGGTGAATGCAGCTTTCCCGTATCGTCATTTCGAGCGAATGCGAGAAATCTTCCTTGCACGCCGGTAAAACGAAGACCGTAGAATAACGTGAAGCCAATGATCCCAAGCGATTTTTACGTAACCGCCTGTATGCAGAATACCGCTGCGACGTGGAGATCTCTCGACTACGCTCGAGATGACTATACGAGAGAACGGACTATCCTACATTTCATCCATCACGCACGGAGAATGCCGCTTCCCCGTATCATCATTTCAAGCGAAGTCGAGAAATCTTTGTCATCCGCGGGCAGGCGTTTCCCGCACACTTGCATAAACGCGACTGACGATTTCAAACAATGGTTTGCATACCGCCAGTGCCCTATCCGCCCTTTGGGCACCTTCCCCTAGAGGGGTAATGCTATTAAGTTAGGAAAAATGTTAGCGCCGTAACGACTTGCTTCCCCCTTCGGGGGAAGTGCCGAAGGCAATAGGGGCTTGCTAGCGGTATAACGCTCCATGTTGAATAGTCCGATGCTATCGATATTCCAACATTTTCAGGTAATACCGCTACGTAGCCCCCTCAGCCCTCCGGGCAGCTCCCCCGATGGGGAGCCAAGAACGTTCTGCCGCTTAACTTAATAGCATTACCTAGAGGGGAAGGCTGGCGATACAAGAGAGCCGCTATCCCCCGACTTCGGGCATCGCCCCATATATACTCGTGGCGCTCCCCTATTTTTATGTGCCGCACCACCATTTCACATTTCTCATTTCTAATTTCTAATTTCTAATTCAATCGAAGCTTTCAAACGTAATCATGGAGCGGCACGCCCCACAGGATGCCCCCGCGCCCAAAGTAAAACCCCGCAGCACGCATGCTGCGGGGTTTTTCAAACAGAGCCGTATTACCAAAGTCTGACAGCCGGTTTCTTATCCGGTTCACCGAAGCGGTGGATGGTATCTACAAAACGGACCGTGCCGGTCTTGTAGCGGAGAACCAGTGTGCTGGTTCTGGCACCGCCGCCGAAGTAGCGGACACCTTTCAGCATCGCGCAGTCAGTGATCGCCGTTTCCGAGAAGATGCAGTCATCACCCTTGACAAGGTCATCCAAGGTCAGAACCTTGTTCGGGTCGGTGATGCCCATCTCATGCAGACGGCGGACTTCTTCTTCCGTGTGCGGGAGCAGCTTCGCCTGCATATCGCCGCCGAGACATTTCAGCCCGACAGCAGCAAGGACGCCTTCCGGCGCACCGCCGGAGCCGAGAACCATATGGATACCGCTGCCCTGAATGCCGCAGTCGATGGACGGTACGACATCTCCATCGGTGATGAGACGGATGCGCGCGCCGGCTTCTCTGGCTTCGCGGATGATGCCTTCATGTCTTTCACGATCAAGGACAACAATGGTGAGATCAGAGATTTCACGATCCATCGCTTTCGCTACGCGGGTCAGGTTTTCAGTGACAGATGCATTGATATCGATGCATCCCTTCGCTCTCGGACCGACGCAGATCTTCTGCATATACATATCCGGTGCGTGGAGCAGGCAGCCTTTCGGTGCAATGGCAAGGACCGCGATCGCGCCATCTTTGCCCTTCGCTACCAGGTTCGTACCTTCGACCGGATCGACAGCGATGTCGACTTCTTCTCCGCCCTGACCGACTTTCTCGCCGATATACAGCATCGGTGCTTCATCGATCTCGCCTTCACCGATGACGACAGTGCCGGAGACCGGGGTCTTGGCAAACTGCTGGTGCATGCCGTCTACCGCAGCCTGATCAGCGCCTTCCTTATCGCCTGTGCCCATCAAACGACCAGCCAGAAGTGCAGCCTGTTCTGTGATTCTTACAAATTCCATTGAAAGTTGTCTGTTCATTGTATGCCTCCACAATAGTATACTTTCTCTTTCACAGTTATCGTTATTGTATCACACTTATAGAAAGAATGTAGTATACACTTTTTCGTTTTTAGGAAATTCTAATCATTATCATTGTCAGGTTCAGCGTTAGCCCACGGAGCGTGCCATCCCATTGACTGCAGATGAACGGGTTCTATGGGTTCAACGAGTTTAACGGGGCGGTGCCCGAAAGTCTGCGATTGACACGCTTCCCGTTTGAGATTTCCACACATCGACCGCCTGACCGCGAATGACAAAGATTCCTCGATTACACTCAAAATGACGATATGGGAGCCTGATGTCTCCTAGTCTCCAGTCACTCCCCCCCTGCTATACTCCATGGCAAACTGATGCATGAGGCGGATGAGACAGTCATTCGTCAGAAGGTATGCGAGATCCTCTTCCGTCTCGATCGTATAGTCCCACCGTTTCAGGAATCGGGAGAAAGCCTTCTGTATCCTCCGCTCCGATTTCCCCGTTTCCGGCAAGACCAGCGGATAGGAGAGCCCCATGTCCAGCAGTACTTTCAGCATGACAGGGCGGAAATGGTACTCCAAAAAGCAGCTTTCTATCCAGAACTCATGGAGCGTCCTTTGAAAACGCGCGGTGAGAGGCATGAATCTCAGGTACAAAGAAAGCCCATCGCTGACCCCTCCCCAGAAATCAGCAAAGGCGACATCATAGGCCCCATCCTTCTGCCTGCGAATGAAATCCATCGCATCCGCTTCGATGATATGAATTTTTTCCTTATGGGGAAACTGCGGAAGAAGATACATCTTGAAGAGAGAAATCACATGGGGATTCATCTCCACCACCGTGACTGACTCCACCTCTTCCTTCTCTGCTGCCATGAACGCATAGTATCCCAGCCCAAGGCCATAGGTGATGACCTTTCCATGGGCGCGCGCCAGCGGCTCTTCCATCGACTCGATCTCACTCATGACGACACTCATCCACACATGGCCGTTTTCTCTGATAACAGGGAAAGCGACGCGCTCATCAAAGAAGCCGATATCCGCATAGCCAAAAGGCCGCTTGGCCGAATAGCCCTGATGATAGGTCTGGAAGAATTCCCCGCCAAGATAGTCGGTCGTCCCCAGCTCGATCGTCCCCGACTTCGCTTCCGGTGCATGAACATGGATGTAGTAGGGATTCTTCGTCACCAAAGAGGCGTCATAGAAATGGATGTGCTCCTCGATCTCCTTCATCAGCGCTTTCCACAAGCCTTCCGGATCATAGAAATCACAAAGCGCAGAGTATGGGACGAGGCCTTCTAGATCCTCCCAGATGTTCTCGATCGCGTCATCCACCGTATCTGTGAATCCGATATCAGCCGCCGCACGGATCCGCGCTTTATCCGAGAGATCACGGTCAAGATCATTCACGCAGAGATGGTCTGCCACCTCTCCGAGCATAATATCCCCCGCCGTCACAGACAGCAGATAAGATTTTAAGAGTTTGCGAAGCGGTCTGGTGAACGCTTTCGGATTGGCAAAATGCATACATATTCTCCTTCATCAATTACACGAGGCTGCCGGAGGAGAACGCGCCACAGGGTCATTTCCTCTGGAGCACGATCTCCGGCGCATAGCTGTGAAGCTCTTTGCGCAGTGTCTTATCAAGGATCTTGACTTTATTCATAAAGCTTCGCATGACAAACGCATTCTCCTTGAGCCCGCTCTGGGTCATCACCCGTTCACACTCATAAATGGCTGCCGTACACTGGATGCGCTCGAGCATGAGGCTTGCCGTCCCCTTCTCATTCAGCACGAGGAAAGACCAGTCTTTCCCCTCTTTCGTCTGAGGAAGATCCTCACCGGTGTATACAAAGTGATAGAAAAATGGTTTTTCTTCCTCCTGCACGATCTTCCAATGGAGTCTTCGTGCGATCTCATAGATCTCCTCCATCCTGGCAGGACGGAAATCAGCCGATATCTCAGCCATACAGCCTCCTTTTTTTATACATAGCCGATTTACTAGGGAAACCCTTCCTTAGCTGGCTCCGCTCGCGATCGTCATACCCATGACTTTTTTCGCTCCCGCGCGCATAAGTTCGTGCGCGGCCGACTCCATCGTGGCTCCCGTCGTATAAATGTCATCCACGATGAGGATGGTTTCTCCTTTCACATCCATAGACCGCGCAATGTGAAAAACGCCTTTGATATTCTGAAAACGCTCCTCGCGGGATAAGAGGGACTGCGTGTGCGCACTGCGGATGCGGACGAGCGCATCCGGTCGGTAATCATAGCCTGCTTCCTTCATCCACGAGGCAAACATCAGATCCACCTGGTTATACCCGCGCCATTTCTTCTTCTCCGAAGACAGCGGGATAGGGATCACCAATCCGCACTCCCCCATCCTGTCCCACCAGGGAAAACGGGAAAGAAGCGGCGCAAAGACGCGTTTCCTGCTGCGCCGTCCGCCATACTTGATCTGTATGATGCAGTCCCGGATCGCACCTGCATAGTCGCAGCAGGTATAGCAGCCCGAGAGGTGGTCGGTGAAAGAAGAATTGATCAGCCGCGGATCCCAGATCTTTCGGAGGCACGCCTCGCACCACTGCACGTCCGGATCGACCACGCAGCCGCAGCCTGGGCAGCAGGTGGGATAGAGTGTCTCTAAGATGTCAGTCATAAAACGCATGGCCGGATCCTTTCCGGGTCAGCCCGTAGGGCGTACCACTCCCTGATTGTGAATGAAAGCTCAGTTCAAATAAGGAATGAAGGTGGCGGCTTCGCCGCAAATATATATGGGGCGATGCCCAAAAGTGGTATTTCGTCACTAGTCACTCGCGCCCCTAATCCCTAGCTACTAGTCACCAGTCACCAGCTACCAGTCACTAGTCCACTGATGACTATCCCTCCGCCTCTCCTGTCAAGAGCGGGAAGAAAAGGCTGTATCTTCGTCCGGTTTCTACGGTACCGACGGCTTTTGCCAATGCTTCTTCCGTCGTGATGAGATAGGTGGTCTTTTTCGCACGGGTGATGCCTGTGTAGAGAAGATTTCGCTTCAGCATCATGCGCTGTGTCGGAAGGAGGACAAGGATGACGGTATCATACTCGCTGCCCTGACTCTTATGGACCGTCGTGGCATAGGCGAGCTGCAGGTCATTTCTTTCCTCTTTTTCATAGACGACTTCCCTGTCATAGAAACTGACAGCGATGCGCTTGTCTGTCACCGACCAGACAATGCCGACATCCCCATTATAGACGCCCTTGTCATAGTCATTCCGCTTCTGCATGACCTTGTCGCCGACAAAGAAATGATTTCCCGGCGGGATCTGCTTCTGATGCACCAGCTCCTGAATGGCATGATTCAGATTGTCCACCCCGCACTGGTCACGATACATCGGAGAGAGTACCTGCAATGCCATCTTCTCCTTGCCCTCCCCATAGTGGAGCGAACGGCAAAGGCTTATGACTGTATCGAAGGCTTCTTCTTCCGACCAGACAGGAAGGATCTTGAATTCCCCACCTTCATCCGGGATGCACATATTTCCTTCGCGGATGAGCGCCGCATTCTCAATGATGCCGCTCCCTTCTTTCTGACGAAAAATGTGCTTGAGCTTGGTGACGGGCACCTTTCCCCAGGCGATGATGGATTTCAGAGGCGTACCCGGTCCCACAGGCGGGAGCTGATCGACATCACCGACCAGAATGAGACGGGCCTCTTCTTTCAGCGCTGACAATAAATGATAGAACAGGGAAATATCCATCATGGACGCCTCATCGACGATGATGAGGTCTTCTTCCAAAGGATCGCTTTCATCCCGCGAAAAGACCGTCCCGCCGTCCTCGCGCTTTTCCGCCTCGAGCGCTTTATGAATGGTATCCGCATCCATGTGGCTCGCGATGGCCAGACGCTTCGCTGCGCGGCCTGTCGGTGCCATGAGATGGACTTTCAGATCGTGCTGCTCCGCCGCCGTGATGATGGCCCGCACAAGTGTCGTTTTCCCTGTACCCGGCCCGCCTGTGATGACGAGGACGCGGCTCTTCATCGCCTCTTCGACGGCTTCTTTCTGCTCATCGGCCAGCGTGATCTGGTTTTTTCTCTCAAATTTTTCGATGGCTAGGGCGGCCGTTCCGAGCGCCTTCTGGTGACAGAGCATGTATTTCAGGATATCGGCCGACTGTGTTTCCGCTTCATAGAGAAATCTCAGGTATACATACACCGTCTTTTCATAGGTGAGAGACGGCAACACTTTTTCCTGGACCGCAGACTCGATGCCATCCTTGATGATGTCAAAGGAAAGGTGCAGAAGCGGCACAGTATTTTTCGCCAGCGAATTGATCGGCACACAGCTGTGCCCCTGAGCAAGCGCCAGTCCCAGCATATGCTTCACGCCTGCCGTGATGCGCTCGCTGTCATTCGGCGCTATGCCCTGATCCATGGCGATGCGGTCAACCTCCAGAAAAGTCATTCCGTTTATGTCTCCCAGCATGCGGTAGGGTTCGTGCTGAAAGACGGACTTGATATTCTCTCCATAATGCTTCTGCATATCTGCTGCATATTTTTCAGGAATGGCCAGTGACTGGAGGTACATGATGATTTCCTTCAGCCCGGAAATCATCTCGTAGGATTTTTTGATTTTTTCGAACCCCTTCGGCCCGATGCCCGGGACTTCCAGAAGCGCATCTATGTTGTTTTCGAAGACATCCATCGTCTTTTTGCCGAAATGGTCCACGATGCGGCGCGCCATGGTCTCACGGATGCCATCGATCATCCCTGATGCTAGGAAATGAATGATATCTTCCGTTTCCTCCGGCTTTACCATCTCCATACTTTGCGCGGAAAACTGCACTCCAAAACGGGGATGCTTCTGCCAGCACCCCCGCATGAGTATCTGCTCGCCGACGTACGGGCCTCTCCCATGGTATGTGGCGCAGACCAGCTTGCGGCTTTCCTTATCTTCAATTTGAAAAACGCAGAATCTGCCATCATCACTTGCGTAAATGCATCGTCTGACGGTACCTCTGCGTTCTTCGATCATTTTGTTTCCCCTTGTATCAGTTTCGACTGCAGTTTTTTGCTGATATCCATCAAGAGCTGGTACCAGCGAATGAAATCAGGACGGCAGCTCACATCTTCGATGAGAGAAGACAATGCCTCGATATTCTTCGCTTCCCTTTCTGCATCATAGATCGGCTTATGCGCCTTCAGCTTATAAAGGGCAATGCCTCTCGACAGCTCCAGCCGCTTCTCAAAAAGCCCTGCCAGCTCGCTGTCGATCTTGCGCACCGAATCACGCAGCTCTTCCAGTTCTTTTTCGTCCATCTGCGCCTCTTACTGGTTCTTTTCATGAAGTTCTGCCAGGATCTCCATGACCTTGGCTTTGCATTCTTCATACGGCACTTCGATGGTCTCGCCGCTTCTGCGAAGACGGATCTCCACATTGCCGGACTGCTGCCATTTCTTGCCGATGGTCACACGGACCGGGTAGCCGATGAGGTCAGCATCTTTGAACTTGATGCCCGCTCTTTCATTGCGGTCATCCAGCACCACTTCATCTGCCTTTTCTTCCATCGCATCATAGAGCTTCTTGGCCGCATCCATGACTTCTTCCGATTTGTTATTCGCCGGGACGATGACCACTTCATAAGGCGCGATCGCGACCGGCCAGATGATGCCGTCATCATCGTGATTCTGCTCGATGGACGCAGCCACCGTACGGGTGACGCCGATGCCGTAGCAGCCCATCACCATCGGATGCGACTTGCCATTGTTATCGAGGTAGGTCGCGCCCAGTGCTTCGCTGTACTTGGTCCCGAGCTTGAAGACCTGTCCGACTTCGATGCCCTTCGTGATGACGATCTTGCCGCCGCAATGCGGGCAGACATCGCCTTCCTGGATCTGACGGATGGTATCCACCTTCACATCACCGAAATCGCGAGCCGGATTCACATGGATAAAGTGCTTGTCCTTTTCATTGGCCCCGCAGCAGGCATCCTGCATTTCCATGACCGTCTTATCGCAGATGATGTCGAAATTCTTCACTTTTTTAAGGCCGATCGGGCTGATATAGCCAGCCGTCAGACCGCAGCGTTCCAGATCCTCTTCCGACGCCATATCCACATTGATCGCGCCATAAATATTCTGGAGCTTCACTTCATTGACTTCATGATCGCCGCGCACCATCGCAAGGACAACGGTATCATCGAGCTTGTAGACGACCGCCTTGACGGACTGCTTCACATCTGCATGCAGGAAATTGCAAACCATCTCGATCGTGTGCTGCCCCGGGGTTTCTACGATTTCCTTTTCCTTGTCATTCGAGATATCACAGAGAATCGTCTTTGGATCCACGGCTTCGATATTCGCTGCGAAATCACAGTCTTCGCAATATACGATATCGGCTTCGCCGGAATCTGCCAGCACTTCGAATTCATGAGACGCATTGCCGCCGATCGCGCCGGAGTCTGCGATGACCGGACGGAATTTCAGACCGCAGCGGGTAAAAATGCGCCAGTATGCATCATACATCAGTTTGTACTGCTTATCGAGGCCTTCCTGATCCATATCGAAGGTGTAGCCATCCTTCATGATGAATTCGCGGCTTCTCATCAGACCGAAACGCGGACGCTTCTCATCGCGATACTTGTTCTGGATCTGATAGACAGAGACCGGCAGCTGCTTGTAGGACGAGGTATCCATGGAAACGAGCGTCGTCACCAGTTCTTCATGCGTCGGAGCCAGGCAGTAGTCTCTGCCGTGACGATCTTTCAGCTTGAACATTTCTTCCCCATATACGGCCCAGCGTCCCGTCTTCTGCCAGATTTCCGCCGGCTGCACGATCGGCATCAGGATCTCCTGTGCGCCTGTCTTATTGATCTCCTCACGGATAATCTTCTTCACTTTCTCGATGGCGCGGAAAGCCAGCGGCAGGTATGCATAGGTACCATTGGCGATTTTTCGCATCATGCCGGCTTTCAGCATGTACTTATGGCTCATGACGACAGCGTCGGCAGGCAGTTCTCTCAGGGTCGGGCTATATAATTTGGATGCTAACAATGAAATCTCCTCCTAAAGATGAAATGAAAATCTATATTTTCATTTCGGCAAATAGATTTCTTCTATTATATAGCTTTTAGCGAAATATTGCTATGAAAAAGTGACTGGTGACTTGCATACTAATTTCGGGCATCGCCCCATATATATTTGCGGCGCTTCTGATTGTTACGCGCCGCACCACCACTCCTCACTCCTAACTCCTAACTAGAGAGCGCGAAGCTTTCGGGATGGCACGCCCCACTGGCTTACCCTAAAACCGCAACAAAAAAACAGCCTTCCTTTCGGAAAGCCGTTTCTATCAGCAGAAGAGAAATTATTTCCAAGCCTGCTTCATGATGTTTTTGTATTCATTGTTCAGATGATCGACGATGACATCGAGGATGACACGGACGATTTCTGCGTCAAAGCTGTCGTTCGTACTCGGAAGGCATGCATCGAGGAAAATGCTGCCGTCTTCTGCTGCGACATACTTGAAGACCTTGTAGCTGCGATTCAGCTGGTTCAGGTATTCGAGCAGGGAGAGCTTATTTTCATCTTTCAGAAGCTGGCTGCCGATCTGGACACGGATGATGGTGTAGATGCTATTGTCTGTGATGATGCCGAGCGGAATGGTCTGTCCTTCGACCTTCAGGTTCGACTGGAATACAACGGTATCTGCGTCATCTTTCATTTCATTTTTGACGAAAAAGTCCATTTTGTTCGCCTTGGTGTAGGCTTCGAATTTCTGGGCTTTCAGGTTTACTCTTTTTTCTTCTGCCATGATGCATGACCTCCAAACAGAAATGAGAATTTTCTTAAAGCTGTTTCTATTGTACCTTGTCTTGCAAAAGATTGCTAGTAGGAGAATGGGAAAATGATTCGGATCCACGGGGCCTGACGATCTGCTTTCCCGGTAAGGAGGAACGCTAACCGTACGGAAAATCAACAGATATTCGGCACAGGCTGTCTTTCATGTGCGGTGCAGCCACCGCTATTTCTCATCCCGCAGTTCTCATGCAAGCAGATCTTTCATTCAGGATTCATCAGAAAGCCCTACCGATTCAGGAAGGACTTCCCCAGCCCTTCATAGCCGACAAATTCGCGAAGCAGCGAATGATCTGGCACGAGCGATGCATCCAGCTCGCGGAAGGGCGCGAGAAATTCCAGAAGGCGGCGGGCTTCCCCATAGGCAGGACTGTCCTTGGATATTTCCTCTAAGTACGGCTTTACGATCTGTTTCAAAACCGGAATTTCATACAGAAGAGCGGAATTGAACACGACATCGGCGCGTCCCTGAAAGTGGAAAATATTCCGTTCCTCTCCTTCTCGGACGCTTGGCCAGGTGGAGATCGTCTTTTCCGGAGGATTTCCGCGGAACTGCATATCTCTCACCATACGGCGAAGAAGGCGCGTATCTGAGGTCGATATGCGGTTATGGTGATTGATGGTAATCTGCGTCAGTGCGGAAAGATAGATATGCATGCACTGGTAGCCGGGGACAAAATAGGTAAGGCGCGGATTCAGTGCGTGGAGCCCTTCTACAAGGATCGGCTGCCCCTTCCCGAGCGTGACGGGCGGCGCATTCCACTCCTTTTTCCCGGTGATGAAATTGAACGTCGGAAGCCGCACCGGTTTTCCTTCCAGAAGTGCGGTGATATCTCCTTCGAAGCGGTCCAGATCGAGCGCATGGATATCTTCCCAGTCTTCTCCCTGCATTTCATCACGATTCCGGAAATAGTCATCCAGCGAAATCATGACGGGGCGTACCCCATTCACCTGCAGGTGGACGATGAGCCGCTTCATGAAGGTGGTCTTGCCGGAGGATGAGGGGCCGGCTGTACAGACGAGGCGGATCCTGGGCTTCGCCTCACAGATCGCATCTGCCAGCTCCGCCAGCTTCTTCTCATGCAGCGCTTCTGCGATGGAAATGTAGTCGAGAATTTTCCCATTCTCGATAGACGCATTGAGCTGCGCCAGATTCTGGCAGCCGATCAGCTCGGACCAATTCTGACTTTCGAGGAAAACCTTCGCAAAGAGCGGATCCTCTGCTTCATCCTGAGGCAGATGAAAATCCTCATCCGGAAGACGCAGCAGGAATCCCGGCGCATAAGACTTCAGCGCAAACAACCGCACGAAGCTCATATCCGGCAGAAGCGGGCCGAAGAAATAGTCGATCACGCGCCCGCACTGGTCAACATTGATCGTATTCCCGGCGAGCTCACCTGCCAGCTCTGCATCCTCTTCGCGACCTTTGAGACGAAGGAAGGCCATCGCACGTTTCTTTCCGACGACGAGCTTTGTGATGTCGCGTCCTTCTTCGGAGATCTCACGCATCCGTGCCGCCAGCCTGTCCAGCTCCTTCTTGAGCGGTACATGACCGTCTTCGAATTCACAGTACAGCGATTTCCCCAGCGAATGCTTCACAAGGACATCTGCCCCTTCTCCATAGATCTCTTCCACAGCACATACGAGAAGCATGATCGCGCTTCTCACATACGCCTGGTGCGCTTTTGGCGCTGAAAGAGGGATCCATCGCACATCTCCGCCGGAGGGAAACGGTGTCTGGAAATCAAGAAGCTCGCCATCCATCTCTGCCAGCACCGCCGCCTCCTTCCCCCTTGTACCGCGGACCATATTCCATAAATTTTGCGGTGTCGCACCGTCAAAAAAGTCAAAACTTCTGCCTTCACAGGTGATATGAATCATGGAAATCAGCTCCTTTACCGGATCCTCTGGGAAAGTACGGATCCCATCGTGAATCGCATCATCGTTTTCCCGGATAACCATCAATAGATTCATTATAGCCGTTTTTCAGACTTGCGTCACCACAATATGTGGCAAAGACAGGTGTTTCAGCTCCTCAAAACCGACATTCCGAGCCGCTTCCTCTGCGGATACAGGCATCGGCTTTGGAAGTGCGCCTGCATAATAAAGAAGAAGGCCGATGATATCCGCCGGTTTCTTACCCTCTGCCTTCATTTCACGAAGGGTAAGGCCTTTCTGGCGTTTCGAAAGACGGACTCCCTCAGCGTCCACAAGAAGAGGCAGGTGTCCGTAGATCGGAGCGCGTGCGACTCCCAGTTTTTTCAGCAGATAGAGCTGGTAAAAGGTCGAGGAAAGAAGGTCATTTCCTCGGAAAATATGCGTCATCCCCATCGCTGCATCATCGACGGATACAGCAAGCTGGTAAGCGACCATGCCATCGGCACGCCGAAGAACAAAGTCATCGATGCCGGGACGGAGCACGCATGTCTCCTCCCCGCAGAAAAGATCGGTGAAAGACACGCAGCTTTCCTCCATGCGAAGGCGCCAGGAAGGCGCTTTTCCCTTTTCTCTTTCCAAGACTTCTTCCGCGGTCAGACGGCGGCAGTGCCCATCATAGACCGGCAGTCCCTCCCCTTCATGCGGCGCAGAGGCGATGCTGTGGAGACGGGCGCGGCTGCAGAAGCAGGGATAGATCTCCCCCGCTTCTTTCCACCGATCCATGATGGCCTGATAGAGAGGAAATCGGAGACTCTGGACAGGCGTCCCGTAAGAATAATTCCCGCCGGGTCCTTCGTCGTAGGAAAGATCCATCCATGCAAGGTCTTCTTGGATTCCTACTATATATTCGGCGTGGCTTCGCTGCCGGTCGATGTCTTCGATCCGCAGCACGATCGCCCCTCCCTGCTGGCGTGTCCAGAGCCAGTTCAAAAAAGCGATCCAGATATTTCCAAGATGCATGTATCCTGTGGGACTCGGCGCAAAACGGGTGCGAATGGCTCTCTGCATAGCGGCTCCTTTCAGGTATACGAAAGGAGGCTCAAATATTTGAGCCTCCTTGGTCGTAAAGTGACTAATGACTTGTGACTAGGGATTAGGGATTAGGGATTAGGTTCAACATAGCTGAAGAGCAAATGCCATCCTCTCATCAATCCCCTGTCTCCACATAAAGTCTGCGGCACAGCCCCCTTCATTTCATTACTCTGGCATCGAGAGGACTTCATGGAAGAGAGCCTTATCCCGCTGGATTTTTTCCTCGCTGCCCATGCAGCAGATGTAGGGATCTTCGATGATGCTCTTGACGAGCGGCGCGAGGGCACGGATGTCTTTCACTTCGCAGGAGATGATTTCACTGCGGATCCGCATGCGGTCTTCCCTTGTGTTGCCGTTCAGATAGTGGAGCATGGCGCGCTCGCCCTTCATGGACGGGGTGAGCTGGATCTCATCTGCTGCCATAGTACCGATGACGTACTTGGTTATTTCACGTTCGGACAGCTCAAGTGTTTCCAGATATTCCGGAAGGCCTTTGTATGCCTCGAGCGTTTCCTTCAGATTCGGATCACGGTACGAGCAGAAGAGCGACGTACCATCGCGCAGGAACTGTGTGAAAGCGCCATACGCGCCGCCGAGGACACGGACTTTCTTCCAGAGGTACTCATAGCGAAGGATGGTTTCCATGACACGAAGTGCGCCGGTATAGCTAAAGCCATGGTCGCGGAAATTGCCGCCTTTGGCGACGTACTGGACCTTGCCGGAGGTCAGGAAAGCTTCATTGATTTCCTTGGGCTGGAAATCGAAAAGATGGGCTTCTTTCGTCTCCCCTTCCGGCATATCATCGAGGATGAGGCTGAGATAGCGATCGACAGCCTGCTTTTCTTCCTTCTCGCCTGTGGTGGCCAAGAACATATGGCTTCTCGTGAAGATTTTCTTCGCGACAGCCGAGAGCTTCTCCGCGATGTCCTCTGCCTGACTGTCATATGCCTTGACAAGGTCTGCCAAGAAATAGTAGAACGTCATGCCGGCCTGCTCAGAAAACTGCGCTGTCTTTGAGAAATAGGAAGCAAGGCGTCCCATGGTGAGATTATGCCCGCGGGAGAAAGCCGTCATATCCCATTCCGATTTTTCTTCCAAGAGAAGCTCTTTCAGCCGTTTCGTATCCCGGAAGGACGTATGATTGATGACTTCCCCCAAAAGGTCCATGAGCTGCTCGGCCTTTGAGGTGAGCGCTTTACCTCTAGCGACCATGAATGGCTTATATTTCGATGCGTCATTGATATCGCCGATGCAGGAAATCTGGAAGCTGATGCCGCCGGTATATGCATTGGAAATCCGCGCGAGCTCGGTGTAGCTGTGCTTTTCCGTATCCATGCTGCGAAGCATCCCTGCAAGGAGGATGGCATACGGGATCTCTTCCTCGGTGAGATCATAGAGATCGAAATACATCGTGACGTAGGAAATGCCCGTCGTGTGAATATCATAGTGGAAGTGGCGGATGCCCGAGACCGTCTCTTCTTCGAGCGTTTCCTCCTCGATCTCCCGCTTCAGGTCTTCGCGGGACAGGAGCGGAATGGTCTTCAGGGCCTCCTCTGTTTCCATGGATGCCTGACGCTCCTTCAGTGCTTTGGTGGACGCCATGATGTCTTCGAGCTGCTCGTCGGTGAGACTCATCTTGTAGGCAGCGAGCTTTTCTGCCGTTGCCGCATTGTTCTTCTCCGTCAGTCCTTTCTCCGGCTTCATGGTGATCAGGATCTGATGCGGATTCTTGATGACGTACTTCAGGAGAAGGCTTTCGAAATAGCCTTCCCGGATCCCTTCGCGAAGCTCTTTGATATCTTCGATATAGCGGAGTGCCGCCATCGGATCACGGTCATAGAGCCAGAGATCCATCGCACGGACGCCGTAGAAAAGACCTTTCGGACGTCCCTGATAATCATTTTCACGCGAGGTGAATTCCGTGCGGTTCAGCGCGGCATCGAGCATATCCTTGTCAATGCCGTCAAGCGCGAGCATGCGGAGCGTCCCGTCGATGACCTGCGCAAACTGTTCCTGCTTCTCCACTTCCGAGCCTGTCACTTCGATGGTCCAGACCGGCTGCTTGTAGCTGTCACAATAGCCGCCGGACAGGTCGTTTCCAAGACCGGCATCCATGACTGCTTTTTTCAGCGGTGCGCCATCCATATCGATCAGGACATAGTTCAGGATACGGAAAGCGAGCGATTCTTTCGTAGACATATGGTCGCTTCCTGCGATGTAGAGGGCATGGATCGCCTTCCCCTTTTCGCTTTCCTGCTCTGCGATCCCATATGGGCAGATCGCGGATACCCTTTTCTTGAAGCCGGACTGCGTGCGGACGGCCGAGTCCACATGGCGGCGGTCAAAATGAGACAGGTATTCCTCATCGATATACGCCAGTGTCTTCTCGATATCCATATCGCCATAGAGGTAGATATAGCTGTTCGACGGATGATAGAAGCGCCTGTGGAATTCAGTGAATTCACGGAAAGAAAGCATCGGGATGACTTCCGGATCCCCGCCGGACTCCACGCCGTAGGTATTATCCGGGAAGAGACGCTCGGTCGCGCGGTCTTCCATGATCGCTTCCGGCGAAGAGAGTGCGCCTTTCATTTCATTGTAAACGACACCATTGTACGTCAGCGGCGCCTCTTTATTCTCCAGCTCATAATGCCAGCCTTCCTGCATCAGGATCTGCGGATTCTTGAGGCAATTCGGATAGAAGACCGCATCGAGATATACATCCATCAGGTTATGGAAATCGACCATATTGCGGCTGGCGATCGGATACATGGTCTTATCCGGCCAAGTGATCGCATTGAGGAAGGTATTGAGAGAACCTTTCGCGAGTTCGACGAAGGGTTCCTTCAGCGGATATTTCCGAGAGCCGCAAAGCGTCGAGTGCTCCATGATATGCGGTGTCCCCTTGGAATTATCCGGCGTCGTGCGGAAGCAAATATAAAAGACTTTATTATCATCGTCGCTGTCCAGATACAGAAGACGGGCACCGCTTTTGACGTGCTCCATCAGGTAGGCATCGGCATTGACTTCTTCGATATGGGACATGCGGCTGACACGGAATCCGTGTACCAGGTCTCCATCATTCCATTTCATATACGTTCTCCTTGATTGGTTGATAGTTTTGGGTTATCAGGTTCAAAAGTTTCAAAAGGTTGCGGCAGCGGCTTTTCCGCAATGATTTATAAAATAAACACTGCGGCGCTATCCTCTTTTTATGCATGACAAGGAATAACCTGACGCGAATAGCGAGCTATTTACGGAAGGTTATGACGAAGCTATGTATAAAAATTCTTATAAAGGCAGACTCTGCGGTTTAACCAGTATTTCCCTAAACCCGTCAAAACCTTTCCTTACTTTATTCACAAGAAAAAGCGCAGGAAATCCCTGTGCTTTTCCATAAGCATCTATTTATTATTATTCGTCCTGTGGGAAGAATTCGTCGTGAATGGCCTGTACAGATTTGTTCAGGTCTTTTCTCAGGATGAGGCAGGAAATGCTGATTTCCGAAGTGCTGACGATGTCAATATTGACACCGGCTCTGCCGAGTGCGCCAAACATACGGGCAGCGACTCCCGGTCTGCCAAGCATGCCGGCACCTACGACAGAGACTTTGGCCGTGTCATCATCATAAATGACTTCTTCCACTTTGCCATCGTCTCTCATCTTATCGAGGACTCTCTTGGCATCTTCCATATCCGTATCATCGATGGTGAATACGATATCCGTCTTGTCATCATTGGAGTTTCTGACGCTCTGCACGATCATGTCGACCGTGATATTGTCTTCTGCGAGAGCAGAGAATACACTGTATGCCACGCCCGGCACATTTCTGAGTCCCAGTACTGCAATTCTAGCTGCATGAGCATCCTGTGCCACGCCTCTGACCGCTTCGTTCAAGCCTTCCATACATACCTCCCGGATAATCGTTCCTTCATCATTCGTAAATGTAGATCTGACATGGATCGGAATGTGATATTTCATCCCGAGTTCGACGCTGCGAGGCTGCATGACGCCAGCGCCCAGACGTGCCATTTCCAGCATTTCCGTATTGGTAATTTCTTTCATCTTATGTGCATTCTTCACGACACGCGGATCTGCAGAGTATACACCATCCACATCGGTGAAGATCTCACACATATCTGCATGCATCGCACCTGCAAGCGCCACCGCCGTCGCATCGCTGCCGCCGCGGCCCAGTGTCGCCACATCGCCATTTTCCATAAGGCCCTGGAAGCCCGCCACGATGACGATCTTGCCTTCTTCCAGCTCCTTGAAGACGCGCTCCGGCTTCACATCATCGATGGTCGCCTTGCCATACGCCCCTCCCGCGATGATCCCCGCCTGCGAGCCCGTGAGCGATACAGCAGGGACGCCGAGCTTTCTGAAAGTCATCGCCATAAGGGAAATGGAGATCTGCTCACCGGTCGCCAGCAGCATATCCATTTCACGTCCATGATTGATATCCGATACCTTCGAAGCCAGTGCCAGGAGATCATCGGTGGTATCGCCCATAGCCGATACGACGATCACGATCTTGTCCCCCGGCTTCCGATCGCGAAGCACACGGTTTGCAATATTTAACATTTTTTCCGGTGTCGCAACAGAACTTCCGCCGAATTTTTTTACATAAAGTGACATTTACATCCCTCATTTACGAGTAATCTAGGAAAACAAAGTCTGCCTTCCCGCTGGAGCAGCCATCGGATTAGTCCGCGCTCCTTCTATACTGTGAAAAGTGTAACATGGAAGAGGCGGCATGTAAAGAAGATAAATAAAAAAAGAGGTACAGAGTACAGGGTTCAAGGTTGTGGTGGCAGCTTCGCTGCAAAATATATAATATTTGTGGCGGAGCCGCCACCTTCATTCCAAATTCCTAATTCGAGCAGAGCTTTCGCACGCAATCAAAGGGATGGCACGCCCCTTGGGCTTACCCTGAACCATGAAGTTTGAAAGCAGGGATAAGTGGCTAGGGATTAGGAGCTTCGAGTGACTAGTACCTGGTGACTAGTCACTGGGAAACATCAGACTCTCGTATCGTCATTTCGAGCGAAGTCGAGAAATCTTTTTCGTTCGCAATCAGACGGACAATGTTTGGAAACGGCAAACGGGAAGCCTGTTATCCCCCAAAACTTCGAGCATCGCCCCATATATTCTCGGTAAAGCCGCTACCAACATTTCACATTTCTCATTTCTAATTTCTCATTCAAACGAGCCTTTCAAAGCCTTGAACCTTGAACCTTAAGCAAAAACGCCCTTCCCCAAAATGGGAAGGGCGTTTTTCACTCTTATTCATCTTCTTTTTTCTTTTTCTGCGCTTCATACAGAGCAAAGTATTTCCCGTGCCTTGCCATCAGTTCTTCATGGCTGCCGCGTTCGATCAGGCGTCCGTGGTCAAGGACGTAGATCACATCCGCATTTCTGACAGTCGAGAGACGGTGCGCAATGATGATCGTCGTGCGGTTTTTCGCAAGCTCATCGAGTGTCTTCTGTACTTTCTTCTCCGTCTGGGTATCAAGGGCAGATGTCGCTTCGTCGAAAATGACGACAGGCGGATTCTTGAGGAATACGCGAGCGATGGCGATACGCTGCTTCTGCCCGCCGGAAAGCTTCACGCCGCGCTCGCCGACCTTCGTCTCATAGCCGTTCGGCAGCTGGCGAATGAAATCATCCGCAGCGGCAAGACGCGCGGCTTCTTCGATTTCCTCTTTCGTCGCATTCTCGCGGCCATACGCGATATTCTCCGCGATGGTATCCCCGAAGAGGAAGACATCCTGCTGCACGATACCGATCTTTCTTCGGAGGTCCTGCTGGCGGAACGCAGAAAGCGGATGACCGTCCAGCATGACTTCGCCTTTTGTCGGTTCATAGAATCGAAGCAGCAGGCTGACGAGCGTACTCTTCCCCGCCCCCGTCTCGCCGACGAAAGCCACCGTCTTTCCGGCAGGAATCTCAAAGTCCAGATCATGCAGGATGAGATGTCCGGGGTCATAGCCGAAGGATAGATCCTTGAAATCAATGTCCCCTTTCACAGAGGGCAGCATGACAGGCTTTTCCGGATCTTCGATGGACGGCTCGGTATGCATAATCTCTTCGAAACGGTGGAAACCGGCCATGCCGCGCTGGTACACCTCAGCGAGGATCGTCAGACGGAAGACCGGGCGCATGAAGATATTCACATAGAGAAGGAAAGCGACAAAATCAGAAAGGGCGAGCGTTCCCTCATTGATCATCCAGCCGCCGGCCAGGATCACCGCCACATTGATGAAGTTGGTGAAGAAATTGATGCCGCCGGAGAAATAAGCGATGAGCTTATTCGAAGCGAAACGGGTATCCCTGAGCTCGCGGCTCTTCTCTTCGAAACGGTCCAGCTCGAAGGCCTCCTGAGCGAAGGCCTTCACAAGGCGGATGCCGGAAAGACTTTCTTCTGCGCGGGCAGAGACTTCCCCTGCCTTCTTTCGGTTCTGCCGGAAAGCGGACTTCATCTGTTTATTCACCTTCACGGTGTGAATGCTCTTCGCAATCAGCAGCGCACCGATGAGGAGAGCGAGCTGCCAGTTCATGACGAACATCACGACGAGTGTCCCCGCCATGATGACGCCGCAGAGGAGAACATCATTCGGGCCTCGGAAAGAAAGCTCGCTGATCTCCGTCACATCGCTTGTGATACGGGAAAGCAGCTGCCCCGTTTTCTCATTATCGAAGTAATGAAAGGAAAGTTTCTCGATATGAGCAAACAGATCCCGTCGCATGTCGTGCTCGATGGACGCACTCATGACATGCCCATAGTACTGCACCGCATACTGGATCGCAAAATTGATGATATAGAGTACGAGAAGAATCCCTGAACCGATAAACAGCCGATGCATATCCCCCGCCGGCAGTACGTCATGGATGAGCTCACGGACCACGACCGGAAAAATCAGATCCAGTCCGGCCATGGCAAAAGTCCCTACGATCACCCAGATCAGAATGTGCATGTAGGGACGATAATATTTCATAAATCTTCGTATCATAGTATCCTCGAATGTTTAAATAAAAAACAATTTGTTTTCTATTATAGCGCAAAGAGTGAATGGCTTCAATGGGTTCAACGGGTTCAACGGGGGTAGTGCCCGAAGGTCGGCAGATAACAGGCTTCCCATTTGTGGTTTCCTGACATCGACCGTTTAACCGCGAATGACAAAGATTTCTCGCTCGCGCTCGAAATGACGATACGTAAGAGTCTGAAGTCTCCTAGTCTCTTAGTCTTTTGGTCTTTTAATCCTTAGTCACCAGTTACTTGCGGCTCCTAATCCCTAGTCTCTAGTCCCTCATCCCTGCTTTTATAGATGTCAGATGTCTGGCGTCTGATATCTGATGTCTCTTAGTCTTCTACCTGAACCCCGAACCTTTTTACTTCTCTCTATCCCAGATATGCAGCCGATAGGCTCCGAGGAGATTTCCCTCAGCCGTGACAGCGGGGACTTCGATCCCGGCCACGTAGCGGCCATCGGAGGAAATCGCAAGCGTCTGGAGCGGCCCTTTCGTATGGTACTCATTGAGGAGCGTCCCGTCAGAAAGACGAATGACCGCTGCTCCATGAGCTTTGTAGTCATGGTTTCTTACATTTCTACCGATGGCAAGCGCTGCCACATCACCGGCGACCCCGATGGCTTCGATCTCCGCAGGCGCGGTATAGCGGAAGAGATACTTCCCCTCCCTGTCAAATGCATAGAGGCTGTTTCCCGATGGATGGATGACCGGCGCGGGCAGCTGCCAGTTTTCCCGATTGAACGTATTGATAGTGCCGAAGAGGACTTTGTCTCCGGAAAAGAGCGCATCACGGCCCGCCGCGAAGTAATAGCTGCCGCCGATTTCCATAACCTTGGAAATGCTGCGCTCCCAGATGGGACGTCCGTCCTCGTCCCGCAGGAACCCGCGTCCATCACTCGCCATCACCGCGAGGTACTTCCCATCCTCCGAATACGAAAGTCCGTTCCGGATCGTCGTCGTCCCGAAAGTCTCGACTGGAGGAATCGTTTCGGCATGGAGCAGCGTCCCCGTATGGCTGTCAAGGACATACAGATTCTCATTATATTTGAGGCCCTCTGTCTTCGCTTTATCGTAATTCGCCGTCGCAAAGGCGAAGCGTCCGCTGCTTTCTGAAATGGCACCGCAATTCACCCACGCGTCCATATTCTCTTTGGCAGGATAGCGCCAGCGCTCTTTTCCTGTCTCATCGAAAGAAATGATGCGGGAAAGATAAGTCCGCTGTCCTTTCTCATCGAGCGTGAATCGATAGAAAACCGCATATACATGTCCCGCAGTATCCGTCGATATATCAATGGCCGTCGGCTCGGACTGTATATCCGCCTCATAGCCGATGAGGGAGTCTCCCCGGAAAGTCCATAGCACATCGCCATTTTTCACGTCCATGGCATACATCGTTCCTTCCGGACTTTTCTCCCCCGCATAGACGACCTTCTCATCCCGACTCACCGCAATGCCTCGGATGAGGCCTGTCCCGACAGAATGGCTCCAGAGCTCCTCCCCCTTCTCATCGAAGTGGATGAGCTCGCCATTCGCTGTACCGACGAGCCAGCCGCCGTCCGACTTCACGTAGAGCACCTTTCCGCTGTCAAAGCCCATGCGGTCATAGTTCCGCCCTGCCATGTCGCCTAAGGAAATCACATAGGCAGCCTCTGACTCTTTGCCCGCAAAAATCTGCCACGGGGTCTTTTCCCTGGTCAGCCAGAAGAGAGCGATCCATGTCAGTGCAAGGAGCGAAAAAATGAGAATTGTTTTGCATCGTTTCATGTTTATCACCAGAATAGGGTTCAAGGTTAGCCTCTAGGGAAACGCTGATTCAATCGCAGAATCAGTGTTTCCCTAGGGCGTGCCGTCCCTTGATTGTTTGTGAAAGAGGGGGGAGCGGGTTCTATGGGTTCAAGAGATTCAAAGGGGAAGCGCGGCGCATAAAAATCAGAAGCGCCGTAGCGTATAGATGGTGGCGATGCCCGAAGGTCTCTTGATGACAGGCTTCCCATTTGGAGTTTCCACACATCGACCACTGAACCGCGAATGACAAAGATTTCTCGCTTGCGCTCGAAATGACGATACGGGAGTCTGATATCTTCTAGTCTCTTAGTCACAAGTCACTCATTCCTGCTTTCAATCTTCTGCATTCTGGTGGCGGCTTCGCCTCAACCTTGAACCCGCCGACCTGAACCCATTATAAATACATCTTTGTCACATCATACACGATGCGGAGACTTCCGTAGTAGAAGCCTTCTTTCGAAAGAGCGTAGAGGATCTTGCTTGCGCCACAGGCGAGTGTGAAAAGGAAGAAGGCGGTGCAGACCCATTTCTCGCTGGAACGCCAGATTTCCGCCTTTCTGCCCTTGGCGAGAAAAAGGCCGCGGCTCGTGACGGAAAGGGCCAGCGTCGCGGAACGGCGAAGGCAGCGGGCCAAGAGTGGCTTCACCATATATGGGATGTGCATCAGCACCTGATGCCGTCCCTTTTCGCTGCCGCTTCGAAGCTGCAGCGCGACCATGACTTCGCCTGCTTCTGCGGCAAGCACCGGGGAAAATCGGATCGCTGTCACCAGCATGAAGGCGGCCTGCGGAGAAAGATTCCACGAAGTGAGTCCCTTCAGCAGCTGGCGCGGGTCGCTCGTCCAGCAGACGAGCAGCCCCAGCGTGATCATGGATACGGTACGCATTCCCTGAATCGCGCCGTAGATGATCCCTTCCCGATAGATATAGAGGCCATTCGTCAGCGCCCCCAAGAGAGGGAAGCCGGGAGAAATCAAAGTCACAAGGGGAGTCCTTGGATTCTGCGAAAAGAAGAGCGCCTGACTGGCGATCGAGCCCCATAGCCCTATGAGGATGAAGATCGCGAGCACCCGCCACTTATAGAAGGGCGTCTTTCCCAGAAAATGAAAAACGAGGGTCAGCGTGAAGAGGAAAAAAAGCGTTCTGGCATTGTCCACGATGATCATCATCAGCGCATAGCAGAAAAGAAAGGAGAGCTTCGTCCGTCCATCGAGACGCGTCAGGAAGGAATGGCCATCCCCGCCCTCCCAAAGCTGCCTATAGGACATGATCCATCACCTCTTTCACAGAAATACACGGCTCGATACCCAGCATTTCCGACAGCATCAGCATGGGCGAGAGCGCCAGACCGCCTTCCTCCATCAGCTTTTTATCACTGAAAATCGCATGCGGCGCGCCGCTCGCCAGAAATCTTCCCTCTTTCAAAAGGAATACCTGATCCGCCAGCTCGCCTGCCAGCTCGATATCATGGGTACAGAAGAAGATCGTCCGCCCTTCGGAGGCCGCATAGCGGAGAAGCGCTTTGATATCCGTCAGGCTCTTCTGGTCCTGCCCCGTCGTCGGTTCGTCGAGGAGCAGCAAGTCGTTATCCTTCCTCGCAAGCATCGCGCCGAAAACGACACGAAGACGCTGCCCCTTGGACAGTGCCAGTGGAAAGTCATGACGGTAATGCCGCACATGCAGACGGCGAAGGAGGCGATCCAGAGCCTCTTCCGTGATGCTTTTGTTATTCCACGTCAGCTCATCACTGACAGAGTCCGTAAGCAGCATGAGGTCCGCCTCCTGCCGCATATAGCCGATGTGATGGCGCTGCTTTTCAGCCGGTTTCCCAAGGAGCAGGATCTCACCCGATGTCGGCGTATCCAGCCCGGATAAAAGGTTCATCAGTGTGGATTTCCCTGCCCCATTGAAGCCCATGAGCGCATTGATCGTCCCCTTGCGGATGGCAAAAGAGAGTCCGTGAAGCGTTTCCTTCTCCGCGCCCTGATAGCGGTAGCGAAGCTCTCTTCCCTCAAGTACAACAGGGGCATGGCTCTCTCTTTCCGCCTTCGGGATATGCGGCGCAAAGGAAATACCGCTCTTCCGGATTTCTTCTGCCGTCTCTTTCACATGCCCCGATAGACGAGGAAGTTGCAGGAGGCGGCCGAGCTTCACCGCCTGCGGCTCGCGAAGGCCATAGGCCTCCGTATCACCGAGTGCTGCCCATGCCCCCTCGGTCGCGCCGTCATAGATGAATCGTCCTTCATACATGCAGCAGAGGCGGGGAAAATACCGCGCCAGCTCATTCACACGGTGCTCCACCACGAGGATCGTCATATGGTCTTCCCGATTCAGGGAAACCAGAAGCTCCAAGAAATCCCTGACGCCCTTCGGATTCATCTGGCTCACCGGTTCGTCCAGAATGAGAAGTTTCGGATGCGTCACAAGGATCGAGGCCAGCGCGAGACGCTGCCTCTGCCCGCCGGACAGCGCATGGATACTCCGCGACTCCATACCGGAAAGCCCCGTCTTTGCAAGCGCCCGCCGGACTTCTTTCTCTATGACAGACGGATCCTCTCCGCGGTTTTCAAGGGCAAATCCGACCTCGTCTGCCACCGTCATCGCAAAGAGCTGGTCATCCGGCGTCTGGTACACCGTCCCCGCCAGAAGCCCGATGTCTTCCGCGCTCATCTCTCTCACGTCCCGTCCATCGAGGGAGATCGTCCCCGTGAGCCGTGCTTCCCCCGGCTCCAAAAGCCCCGTGATGCTCTTGATGAGCGTCGATTTCCCGCAGCCGGAGCGCCCTGCGATGAGGACCATCTCACCTTCGGCCAGTGATAGATCCACATGCGAAAGAGTATCCTTCCTGCGCGATACGTAGCAGCACGAAAGATCCCTGATCTCCAGTATCATGTCCCCATCACCTGCTTCAAGCGGCTGCCGATGCGATACCCCATCCAGCTGCCGAGTGTACTGTACAAGAGACCATTCATCAGCATGTAAAGCCCGATGAACCAGTCTGCGTAATATAACCGATAAAAGAACATCAGCTGTTCCATATTCACAAAAGTGATCCCGGCATCACAAAGCCCGATCAGGAAGGAGATCCCCATCGCGTAGAGCGGCGTCAGCTCCTTCTTTCGATAGAAACCTGCGAGGTAAAGCGTCGTTTCCAAAATCACGATGGACACCGCACAGATCAGGATCCCCACCGGCGTCACACGGCCAAAAAGTACCGCCGAGAGCATCCAGCGCATGAGGAAAAAGAGCGCACAGACCCCCGGCCTGCGGAAAAGAACCAGCAGCGAGACCAGAAGCAGGTACTGCACGACCCCTGAGAGAAGGCCCGTCACCAGTCCGGAGAAAGGCCCTAAGAGGACATGCAGGAAATCTCCCAGAAGTGTCACCGGCACGACGACCCCGCCGAAAGCCATCGCCGCAAAGAGCGATACCGTGATATCCCCCTTCGCTCCGATGGAGAGGATGCAGCGCTTCAGTCCGCCGATGGACGCTGCCAGCGCGAGAAGAGAAAGGAGGGCAAAGCCGAGCGTCGCAAATCCCACGCTCCGCTTCTTCACGACGGTGAGCGGCAGCTCCGTCACACGCTCCGTCTCTCCGTCAAACAGCGTGAGGCGCAGCGCATAGTCTCCCTCTGCGATCGAGAAGGGATCCACATACAGCGGCACCACAGCGGTCTGCATTTTATGGCCATTCAGGGAGAGCACTGCCTCACTTCCCATTTTCGTCCGGTCGACAGACTCCCCCTCGCCGGCTGCGGCGACGAGCCCGGGGCGCACCTCCCCCGTCTCCTTGTCGACGAGCTCCGCCGAGAGATGGATCGTCCGCACATCTTTCTTCGGATTTCTCATATCCAGAAGGAAGTATGTATTCGGCTTTGCCGTGAGCGCATCCCAGTCCACACCGCGTCCGCCCGTCAGACGGTTCTTCATATTCTCCAGTGTCACATCCGGCGTGACGAGCGTATCCTTCGCCTGCCTGGCATCCCGCTCCCCATCCTCATTCACCGGAAGCAGCACCGACTGGATATACCATGTCTGCGCTGCCTTCTTGTCCTGCTCCTCTTCCGCCGGTCCCGCCGAAAAAGAAATCCGCTCCTCTTTCACGCCGTCTTTCGTCCTCAGGGAAACCGGTATCTCGTAAACGCCTTCCCCCGCCTCTTCGCTGCATTTCACGGGGACCGCGAGGAACTGCTCGCCATAGTCAGCAGGAAGCGTCCAGTGGATACATACCTCCTGCCCGTCCACCTCCCAGCCATCTCCATCCAGTGCCGTGAATCCCTCCGGCAATGCCGCGGTGATCTCGGCAGCTTCCTCTTCATTGCCGAAATTCTGCACGGAAATATAGAGAAGCTGCGTGCTGCCCGCATGCGCCACGCCCGCCTCTTTCGTCAGACTGTAGGGAAACGACGCACGCAAAAGAGCCTCCCCGCGGCATTCTGCCGGGAAAAGGCTGGAGAAAAGAGCAATACAAAGGATAAGAAGAAATCGGAATCTCATAAGAAGCCTCGGATAAGTGACTGAGTTTTTCATTAAACTATGAAAATTATAGCGGATAGTGGAAAAGTTCGCAAGAAAAAAGGCGGGCCATCCGGCTCGCCTATCTTTTCTCGTATCGTTCTATTATTTTACAGTACGAACAGTTTTTACACCAAAATAACGTGCATACCCTGTATTCGTCCAATGTTTTGTGTTTTCGCTAATATCTTCCAATCCCCACGCAGCACAATACTTCGTACTAGGGTAATTTTTCGGAAGAATGATATCCATATTTCCTTTTTCCTTCTGCTGCAACGTATATGCGACTTTCGCCATATCCCTTTTCTCATATGCAACGATATCTTTATACCCAGCCTTAATATCACTAGCAAGCAAAGCCAAGACAATGACCGCTACCAACGCAGTTATTTTTTGATATTTTTTGCTATCCAAAACGAGATAAGGGTAAACACTCATACAAGCAATAATTCCAAGCACAAGTGTTCCCAATCTAGCTCTATCAGTAAAATATGGTGATGCTATCATAGCATAAGCAGAAATAAGCGAAGCGAAAAGGAATAAATCTGATACAATCACTTTCTTCTGCTCTTCTACATTACATGAAAAACATCTGAAGATGCCAAAGAGACAAAATGGAATCAAAAGAAAACCGGGTTTTAGCAGAATTTTGGTAATATCTAAAAAATTGCGGAAAAAGTGGACTGTAAGGCCTCCCCCTTCTGTATGAAGGCGAACAAAGTTACCAGGAGCAAGTATAAGAAAACCCGCGCCTAAAATAGCACCAATCAAGGCCCAGATTGTCCAGGCATAAATAGTCCGTTCATTCCACCAATAAATCAGAATGAAAGCAATAATCAATACCACCAAAGTTACTCCCATATTCTCATTTGTCCATCCTGCTACGACAGAACCAATGAAAAAAAGCGGGCAATATAATGGATTAGCAAATACATTATATTTCTGAAATAACTGCTTTCTAAAAGGAAGAAGCATCAGCAAAAACATCAACAGCCCCCATAAGTAGTTAGAAGCTCCAACAAGCCATAAAAAGTCCTGCCCAAATGCTGGTGTAAACGCAAAAAGCATAAAGAAAGTCCCTAACAATACCATTGGGTAATTCTTTTTTCCACACGGCCAATTTCCGATAGCCAAATAATACATCATACAAACCATTCCAAGGAAAGCAAATGTATTAAAAATATCAAATATCGGTTTTCCCGCCCACAAGAAAACTATTGCAATGAAGTGAACAACAACTCTACCGCCCCATTCAAAATAATGATGCCACAAGCGAATAAACACTTCCTGTAAGGAAGTAAATCTACGCCCCTCATAATTAAAAGAGTAACCATAGTCGTCTACAATAAGCGTCGTATGTCGATTCAACAAGTACATCACTACCAATAATGCGAGCAATAACAAAACGCTTAATGCTATCGAAGCCTTTCTATTTCTACAGCAATAGGTAGACATTCTTGTAAACTTATCATTTATCCAATTTTGTACGAAAAGGACCGCATCAATTCCGTTTCTTAGTACTTTTTCCATTCGTCTTTTCTCCCGTTTTGAAATCAACGCAAGTATTCATCTTTGCTCACGCACTATAAATATCTGTCTCTTTTTCGTTTCCAGATAAATCTTCGCAATATACAACCCCATAATCCCAAGCGCAAGCAGGATGAGCCCGCCCAGTAGCGTCACAATACACACCATAGACGGCCAGCCAGCCACAGGGTCGCCGAAGAGACACGCGCGCCCCACGATGAAGAGGAGTGCGACGAACGAGACGAAGCACATCAGGATCCCCATCAGGGATGACAAGTACAGCGGCACTGTCGTATATGCGAGTATTCCCTCGATGGAATACTTGAAGAGTTTCCAGAAAGACCACTTCGTCTCTCCAGCACTGCGCTCCACATTTTCATAGGCGAGCCACTTCGTGCGGAAACCTACCCAGCTGAAAATCCCTTTCGAGAACCGGTTGTATTCGCCGTCTGCGATGACGGCATCGACCATCTGCCTCGTCATCATCCGATAGTCGCGGGCGCCATCCACGATTTCCGTATCCGAAAGTTCATTGATGAGTTTATAGAAAAGACGCGCAAAAAAAGAGCGGATTGGCGGCTCCCCCTTTCTTGTCGTCCGCCTCGTGGCTACACAGTCATACTCCTTTTCAGGTGTATGCAGTATGTCCCACATCTGAGGCAGCAAGTCCGGTGGATCCTGCAAATCCACATCCATTGTCACTACTATATCACCACTGGCCAGTTTCAGTCCGGCATACAAAGCGGCTTCTTTTCCGAAATTACGAGAGAAGGAAATGTAATGGACTACCCCCCGAATTTTTGTTTTCTAATTCACGCAAAATAGACAGGGTCCGGTCGAAACTCCCGTCATCTACAAAGCAGTATTCGATTTCAGCTGGAATACGGTCTTTGATGCGCTCTACGGCTTCATAAAAAATCCTTATCGTGGCTTCTTCGTTATAACAGGGAACCACTATTGATAACTTTTCCAACTCTTACCCCTTACCGTTTCTCAAAATAAAAGCCAATGCCTGCCGCACCGATACATGCCACAATGTATATAAAAAAATGCGGCGCTCTATGAACTGTGCACCACACCTTCACTTCTCACTTTACACTTCTAACTTCTCACGAAAGACATTAATACCCATTTACCTGACTGACGACGCGGAAATGTCCCACATCGAAAGCTTCACAGATGGCATTGTAGAAGGGTCCCATCAGCATGGTGCGGTAGATCTCCGACTTCACGATGATCATCAGACGGCCCTCATCATAGGTCACACGGATGACACCGTTTTCGATGTATTTGTCAAAATCCTTTTCCGCCATTTTTTCCTTGAGCTTCAGGAGCGCGTCTCTGGTCGGGCCTTCCTGATATTCTTCTCTTTCCGTGACAGGGATCCAGCGAATCTCATAGATCTTGCTGGTATAACCCTTGTCTTCTGCGGAATAACGTTTTCCTTTTTCCATTTCTTCCATGGCTCACACCTGTCCTTTACTAAAAGATTTTCGGATATATTATAGCATATTTGAGACTAAATGGCAGCGGTGAAGTAGCTAGGGATTAGGGATTAGAGGTGACTAGTGACTGGTGACTGGTGACTAGGGAAACACTGATTAAATCGTTGTTCGATTTGACTCTTGCATTTTCATGCAAAGCAAGGAATAATCCGACGAGAATAGCGAGCTATTTAAGGAGGGTTATGACGAAGCGTTGCATAAAAATGCATATCAAATCTGACTCTGCGATTTAATCAGCGTTTCCCTAGGCCAAAATATCTTCTCTTCCTTCCCGTTGAGAGCGACCATGAGACGCCTACTTTATGAAATCTGAATCTGATATCTGAAGTCTAATGTCTGACGTCTCCTAGTCTTCTAGTCTCAAATAACCCCTCTCTCATGCAGACTCACATAGATCCCGTCTCCTATGATCACATGATCCAGCACTTCCATATCGAGGAGCTTCGCGGCCTTGGCGAAGGTCTTCGTCATCTCGATATCCTCTTTCGACGGCTCAGGATAGCCGGAAGGGTGATTGTGCAAAAGAATAAGGCCGAAGGCTTTGTAGCGGATCGCCCACTTCATCGCCTCTTTGATGTCTACAGGCGTCTCATTCAGCCCACCTATGGAAACTTCTTTGTATCCCAAGAGCCGGTTCTTCACATTGACAAAGGCGACAAGGAAATGCTCCTGCGTCTCGTGCCGGAGACGCTCCATGAAAAAGGCAGAGACCTTCTCCGGCGTACTGAAATTCTCCAGCTTTCTTTTGTCATATATATAGGTCAGACGCCGCCCGAGCTCGATCGCTGCACAGATGGTGACTGCCTTATCGGGACCGATGCCTTTGATATCCGTGAGATCCCGCCAGTGAAGATCCTCATAACCATTGATGCCCACCGTCTGCTCGAGCTGGTCCACGACATCCTGCGCCAGCTGCATGACGGAATACCCCTGCCGCCCCGTTCGCAAAAGGATCGCAACAAGATCCGTCATGCTGGCCATCTTCGGGGATTCCTGAAAACGCTCTCTTGGCTTGTCTTCGCTTCGCATTTCACGGATAAGCATCATCGTATCCTCACTTTAGTGGAAATCCGGTATTTCAACTGTCATTTACTGGTGACTTGGGACTAGTGGCTGGTGACTGGTAATTAGGGATTAGGAAACTTGGAGACTTTAGACTTCAGATGTCAGATGCCGTAAATCTTATGTCTGATGTCTACTAGTCTCAAAGTCTAACGTCTCCTTGTCTCAAAATCTAGCCATCTCAAAACTTCTCATACAGCCACCACGCGACAAGGATGCCGAGGATGCTGATGAGATTCGGCGCGAAACGGATGCCGAAATGGATCTGCATGATCCCTAGATTCAGGGCGATGTTCTGTATATTGAAGATCTCATAGGTTTCCGTCAGGAAAGGCATGAGGCCGACAAGGTTCGCACTGCCGAGCACCTGTCCCAAGATGCCTCCGATCAAAGCGCCGGCGGCTAAAAATAAAAGTAGTGAAAAAAATCCTTTTGAAAATCGCATAGATTCCTCGTTGTTAAAAAAGAAAAAGGTTCAGGGTTAGCCTCTGGGGCGTGCCGTCTTTTGATTCCAGGCGAAAGCTCTACTCTCGAGTGAGAAGTGAGGAGTGCTGGTACGGCGCATAAAAATATAGAAGCGCCTCGAAGTATAAATAATGGCGATGCCATGAGCTGGCATGCCAGTCATTAGTTACCAGTTACTTGAGATTCCTAATCCCTAGCTACTAATCCCTAGCTACTATTTCCTTAGAGACTATAGCCTTGGAGACATCAGACGTCAGACTTGTGATCTCCTACCCTCCTAAGTCTATCGGATGATGTCTGAAATCTTCCAGTCTCTACGTCTAAAGTCTCCCAGTCTCTTAGTTTCCCTAGAACGTACTCCCCATCGCAATCTGTCCGGCGACTTTTTGCACGAGAGCTTTGCCGACCTCGTCGTGACTGCGGTACTGGTAAATGACGCGCCAGATGACGCCTTTCCGGAGGAAAATGTATTCTTCTACAGAAAGCTCCGTACTCTTGCCGCGGGCGGTCTCGGTGAAAGAGAAGGAAAGCTGCTGGGCCTTCACATCTCCCAAGGTGATTTCCTTCTGCTGGGATTTCACATTTTTCAGATTGGGATTATCGGCGAGGATGCGCTTCGCCTCTTCTGCCAGCGTTTTCGCATCCTTTCCCTCGCTCGCTTTCGTGCCGGTCACAAGGATCTGCATATTTGCATTGTGCCCTTCTGCGTGAACCGTCTCCGCCTGACGATCGGCAAGGTCGACCTGCTTGCCATTGGAAATCAGCTCAAACGGCGTTGCCACCGTGATGATCTCGCCGTCACAGTGAATGCGGTTCTTCCCGAAGGGAAACTGATCGTCGATGCTGTTTCCGCAGCCTGCGGGCAACATGGCGACCGCCAGAAGCCCCAGAGACAGCGCCCATTTTTTCTGCCAATGATTATACATATATATCATTCCTTTGATGGTAGTAACGAAATCAAATGTCGCTCATTGATTTTTCATATTATAGCATAGAGGAGGGCAGATTTCCTGTCTCCGCTCACTTTTGTGATAGAATAGGGGAGACTAAGAGACAAGGAGACTTTAGACTTTAGACTTTAGACTTTAGACGTCAGATGTCAGATGTCTGCGTCTGATGTCTACTGCCTGACGTCTGATATCTGATATCTCCACATCTTTCCTCGTCTCAATATCCTAAAATATCTTAAACAAGGAGTCCCCATGTCTACCACCTCTCCCCTCATCGGCATCACCGCCGAGTGGAATCCTTTTCATGCCGGTCATGCCGCCATGATCGATACCATCAAAAAAGCCCATCCTAAAGCCTCCCTCATCGCTATCATGAGCGGAGCTTTCGTGCAGCGGGGTGAGCCTGCCCTTTTTGATAAATGGACGCGCGCCAGATGGGCCGTCCGTGCTGGCGTGGATGCCGTCTTCGAATTTCCAGCCCTCTACGCCCTTCAGAGCGCAGACCATTTCTCCCGCCATGCCGCCTCTCTCCTGCATGCCATGGGCGCGAATACGATCGCTTTCGGCGCAGAGTCTCTCACGAGGGATGAGCTCCTCACGGCTGCACGCTGGGCAATCTCGGAAGACTACGAGCATCTCCTCCACGAAAAAATCGCAGCCGGCCTGTCTTACGGAGAAGCCGCCCATGAAGCGATGGCAGCCGCTTCCCCGTACCTTGCCGGCGAGCTGACGAAGCCGAACAATCTTTTGGGATTCCGCTACACGGAGACGATCCTTCGAAACCACTATGACATGGACATTCTCGTCATTCCCAGGGACATGGAGCATCCCGTCTCTGCGACGAGCGCGCGGCGAGAGCTCCTGTCTCAAAAAAGGACGGCTCTTCTTTCCCCTGCCGCCGAAGAGGAAGCGGCGCAGCTCATGGAAGAAGGCCGCTACACAGATCCATCGCGCTATGAGGACTGCTGCCACCTTCTCTCCCGCCTGATGCCCCGAGAAGCCCTGCAGAAGGCCGGTCTTTTCAAAGAAGGGCTCGAATACAAATGGGCTAAGGAAAGCCAGCAGATCTCCTACGAAGAAATGCTCGCCGCCACGAAGAGCAAACGCTATCTTCGAAGCAGCCTGAAACGCCTTGGCGCAGAGCTGCTCCTCTCCCCCGCCGCTCTTCCCTCCCCCTTCCTCGCGCCGCCCGCTCCCTCCTACGCCCGCCTCCTCGCACTTCGAAGAACAAAGAGCGCCCTCCTCAGAAATTTTCCTCTCCCCATCATCACCAGCACGGCGAAAGCAATGAAAACACTTCCCAAGGAAGCCGCCGCCATGCTCGAGATGGACATCCGCGCCAGCGATGTGCAGTCCTTCTGCCAAGCTGGGGTGAAGTATAGAAAGGGGAAAATAGATTTCTATACGTCGCCGGTGATGGTAGACTAAAACATTTGGAGACTAAGAGACTTATAGATTTGGAGACCGGGAGACTTCAGATGTCAGACGGAGAGACATTAAGCGCCTAATCTCTGCTTTCAAACTTGCGGCGGTGGCTTCGCCGCACCGATTCAGCCTTCCCCTCGAGGGGAAGGTGCCCCGAAGGAGCGGATAGGGCACTGGTTGGTATGAAAGAGAACCGAGAAATGCATATCAAGCAGGTGGTTTATGAAAGTACCCGAGCCCCGTTTTTATAAACGGCGATGCCCATAGGTCTCTTGATAACAGGCTTCCCGTTTAGGATTTCCACACATCGACCTCTGAGCCGCGAATGACAAAGATTTCTCGCTTCGCTCGAAATGACGATACGAGAAAGTCTGATATCTCCCAGTCTTCTATTTCTTTTTCCTATCGTATTTCTTTCTTTTATATGTTATAATGTTCAAGATATTTTCAAAAAATGGAATGATTATACAGGGGAGGAAATGATATGGAACTAAGTGAAGAATGGAGCTGGCCGATTGCCCTGGCCTTCATCCTCTATCTGGCGGGCATGATGTGCATCGGGCTCTATTACTCGAGGCAGCAGAAAAATTTGTCATCTTACATTCTGGGGGACCGCAAACTGGGACCATGGCTGACATCCATGAGTGCGGAAGCCTCGGATATGAGCGGCTGGATGCTGATGGGACTCCCGGGCTATGCGTACCTGCACGGGCTCTCTGCCTTCTGGACAGGCATCGGCCTCATCATCGGTACATGGGCGAACTGGGTCCTCGTCTCCACACGCCTTCGTCACTACACGGAGGTCGCGAATAATTCGCTCACCATCCCGGACTATCTGTCGAACCGCTTCGAAGAAAAAAGGAATGGTCTGCGCCTCATCTGCGCCCTCTTCATCATTCTTTTCTTCATCATTTACACATCCTCCGGATTCGTCGCAGCAGGGAAACTTTTCAATACCATCTTCGGTCTGCCCTACTTCGAGTCCCTTCTGATCGGCGCCTTCGTCGTCGTCTTCTACACCTTCCTCGGCGGCTTCTCTGCCGTCGCTCTGACTGACCTCATTCAGGGCACGATGATGTTCTTCACTGTCCTCTATGTACCGGTCGCCGCAGCCATCGCACTGGGCGGCCCTGCTCCGACCATGGATATCCTCGCGAAGGAAGGGCCGGACTTCTTCTCCTTCTTCCCGGACTCCACCGGCATGGGCGCTCTTGTCATCATGATGGTCTCCTCCCTCGGCTGGGGGCTCGGCTATTTCGGACAGCCGCATATCCTCGTCAAATTCATGGCGATCTCAGATGCCAAAGACCTGAAGAAATCGACACACATTGCTATGACATGGGTCATCCTGTCTCTCGCCTTCGCCATCGCCATGGGCGTCATCGGCAAGGCATACCTCACGACCCCGCTCGAAAATGCAAATGCAGAGCGCGTCTTCGTCCTGATGGCAGAGTCGCTCTCGGCGCCATTCATCACGGGTATCATCTGGTCTGCGATCCTCGCGGCCATCATGAGTACCAGCTCCTCGCAGCTGCTCGTCACATCCTCGGCAGTCTCCCGTGACCTCTTCCAGGCCTTCCTCTGCAAGGATGCCTCGGAAAAAACGCTGATCCGCGTCAGCCGTATCTCGGTCCTTCTCGTCTCCTGCATCGCTGTCTACCTCGGCTCGGATCCGAACAGCTATATCTTCTCCATCGTTTCCTACGCATGGGCCGGCTTCGGTGCCTGCTTCGGCGGGACCGTACTCCTCTCCCTCTACTGGAAACGCATGACGCTCAAAGGCGCCTACGCCGGTGTCATCGTCGGCGGCCTCACCGTCCTCATCTGGAAACAGTTCGCATGGTTTGATCTCTACGAGCTCGTCCCCGGCTTCTTCTTCTCTGTCATCGCGATCATCCTCGTGAGCCTCATGGATAAGGAACCTTCGGAAAGCATCAAGGAAACTTTCGAAAAAGCCCTCGCGCTGTCGAAATAAAAATAGAAAAAACGCTGCTGTGAATTTCACGGCAGCGTTTTTTTGCGTCTAAGTCTCGGGAAATGCTAATGCAGTCGAAGAATCAGCGTTTCCCTAGGAAAATTCGGCTTGCGTTTCTGTCTCTTCCATAGTATAATCGAATCAGATCGAAATGAACCTAAGTCAATTTCAAGGAGGATATTATGAAAAAATTCGCACTGGCACTTGCCGCTTTCACTATGCTTACTGCGACTTCCGCAATGGCGATGGATTCCGCGACACTCCTCGCCCATCCTGACCGTTATCGCGTCATTCATGCGGACGATGAAGAGATCTGCTACGCAGACATGGAGTCCCTCTCCGGCATGCAGACGATGGACTTCCCGGGCAGCATCGAAAATGTAGACTTCACCCTCTACGTGGAAAGCCTCAACAAGAACCCCAGCGACTTTGACTTCGCGAAGGGAAATCTCACGACCCGCATTCGTGAATTCAAGATCAATCTCCATGCCGATAAGCGTGAAAGAGTATACTCCATGGATCACGCCCTCATCGCGATGTATGATGCGAAGGGCAATGCTGTCAGCAAGTATGACCACCTCTCTGATGTGAAGAAAAATCGCAAACTCGATGCCGATGCCAAAGAGCTCTATGTGAACCTGTCTCATGTGAGAAAATAGGGACTGGGGACTAGGGATTAGTAGCTAGGGATTAGGTTGGCGATACAAGAAAATCGCTCATTTCTAACCTCCGCGGCGCTTAGATCCTTCGTCTCAGTTCCCATATTTTCAGATCAGCCATTTTCTAACATACGACGTTTTTCTCCGCTCAGGATGACGAAATGCGCCGCACCACCCCCGTTGGACTTTTTGAAACAGTTAAACCCGCTCCCCCTCTTTCGCACGTAATCAAAGAGCGGCACGCCCCATGGGCTAAGTTTGAAGGCAAGGATGAATAGCTAATGACTGGGGACTAGTGACTGGGAACTTACATAACACTTTAGGGCATCGCCCCATATATATTTGCGGCGAAGCCGCCACCTTCATTCCTCATACGAGCAAAGCTTTCATCCACAATCAAGGGACAGCATGTCCCCGAGGCTAATCCTGAACCCTGAACCCCAAAAATAAAAAGGCCTGACTCTTGTCAGGTCTTTTTTATTTGCCTTATTCATAATGCAGTGCATCGATCGGATTCAGCTTCGCCGCCTTCTGTGCCGGATAGAGGCCGAAAATAAGGCCGATCAGAACCGAGAAGACGAAGGAGCCGACGATGGGCCCCGCTGCGATGACGGTCGGGATCTGTGACAGCTGCGGCGTCACAAGTGCGATACCGACGCCAAGAGCGACCCCCAGGAAGCCGCCGGCAAGACTAACGGTGATGGACTCGATCAGGAACTGGACGATGATCATCTGGTATGTCGCGCCCAGCGCTTTGCGGATGCCGATTTCCTTCGTGCGCTCCGTGACGGAGACGAGCATGATATTCATGATGCCGATACCGCCGACAAGGAGGGAGATCGCTGCCACACTGCCGAGGAAGATAGTCAGTGTCTGCGTGGTCGACTCTATGGTCTTGATGAGATCCTGCGAATTTTGGATGGAGAAATCATCATCCGTCCCGGAGACGCGGTGGCGCGTGCGGAGCAGGTTCGTCACATCGGACTCAATCTGTGAAAGATCGCTGCTGTTATCCGCCGAGATGACGATGTTATTCACATAGGTGATGTGCAGCATACGTTCCTGCACGGTGCTGAAAGGACAGAGCACGCGGTCATCCTGATCCATGAAGGAGTATCCCTTTTCCTCCAAAAGCCCGATCACGATGAATGGATTCCCATGGATACGGACCTTCTTCCCGATGGGATCCTCTTCTCCGAAGAGCCCTGTCGCGACCGTTTTCCCGATGACAGCGACGCGGGCGCGGGCATTGTATTCCTTCTGCGTCCAGAAACGGCCTTCCTGCACCTTGAGGTCAGAGAGATCCGCATAGTCCTGCGTGCAGCCATAGACGCGGGTATTCCAGTTCTTATTGCCATTGACGAGAAGGTAGCTCCCCTGCACGAGCGGAGCAGAATAGGTGATATTCGGCAGATTGCGGATCGCCAGATAGTCCTTGTAGGTCAGGGTCTGCATGGAGCCGGCCGCCTGCTTCACCCCCGGCTTTCTGCCAGTCCCCGGCGTGACCGTGATGGTATTCGATCCCAGACGGGAAATATCGCTCTTGATCGAGTCCTGTACGCCATAGCCGATGGACATGAGCGCGATGACGGCCGCCACACCGATGATGATGCCCAGCATGGTGAGCAGCGAGCGCATTTTATTGCTGACGATCGAGCTCCATGCCATGAGGACACTTTCGAAATAAATATTCGTCATGATAAAGGCCCTCGTATATCTTTACTAATGTGTCCATCAGAAAGGATCACGTGGCGGGTCGCGTAAGCCGCGACATCATTCTCATGCGTGACGAGGATGATGGTCTTCCCCTCTTTATATAAGGAAGAAAATATCTCCATGACCTCCTTTGTCGACTTGCTGTCCAGATTCCCCGTCGGCTCATCCGCCATGATGATGGCAGGGTCATTGATGAGCGCACGTGCGATGGCGACGCGCTGACGCTGCCCGCCCGACATTTCCGCCGGCATATGATACGCACGATCACCCAGCCCCACGGAGTCCAGCATGCGAAGAGCGCGCTCTCTTCTCTCCTTCTTGAAGACATTCCCATAGATCATGGGAAGGATCACATTATCCAGCGCCGAGAGCTTCGGCAGCAGATTGAAACTCTGGAAGACGAAACCGATCTTGCGATTTCTGGTATAGGCCAGCGCACTATCCCCGAGCATCGCGACCTCTTCCCCATCGAGCTTATAAGAGCCGCGGGTCGGACGATCAAGACAGCCCAGAATGTTCATGAGCGTCGATTTCCCGGCGCCCGAAGGCCCCATGATAGAGACGAACTCCCCCTTGGAAATCGAAAGATCGATCTTCGTCAGGACAGGCACCTCCTGCTTCCCGATATAGTAGCTCTTGCCGATATCCGTCAGGCGGATGACTTCATCCGATTTCTCTTTCTTCTCCATCACATCGGACCTCCCGGGCCGTGGCGATTGTTTTTATTCGTCGGAGTCGAAGTCTTCTCCTGCGAGACAGTCCCGCTGACCACGATCTCCTGCCCTTCGGAAAGACCGCTCACCACCTCGATTTCCTTCTCGGTGGAAATCCCCGTCGTCACATAGGTCTTCTTCACATCCGCCCCCTCTTTCACGTAGACATAGGAGCCTTCCGAGTCGCTGCGGATCGCCGTCACAGGCACCGTCAGCGCATCCACGCTCTCGCGGCCCTTGATGACCGCTCTCGCCGTCATGGACGGATAGAGCCCTTCCAGCTCGTCCTTATTGATATCTACATAGACGGTATAGTACACGACCGAGCTCGAAGAACTGCTCGTACTGCCGCTCGCCGAATACTGCTTCTTGGAAATATCCGACACCACGCCGTGGAACGTGCGGTTCGGGTACGCATCGACCGTGAATTCCACCCCCTGGCCCACGACCACCTCACCGATATCTGTCTCATCGACCAGAAGCTCGATGCGCATGGAAGAAAGATCCGCGACAGTCACGATGACCATCTGGCTAGACAACCCCTGAGAAACCGTCTCCCCTTCCTTCATCGGCTCTCCGATGACCACGCCATCCATCGGCGAAGTGATGACCGTATCATTCACATCCGCCTGCGCCTTGTCATACGCCGCCTGTGCATTCAGATAGTCCAAGCGCGCATTATCCATATCCTGGTACGGGATCACGCCTTTTTCATAAAGCCCCGCCAGACGTTCATAGTAAGACTCCTTATTTGCGAGCGTATTCTGCGTCTGCTTCATCATGGACGTCAGCGCCTTCGACTCGATCATCGCCAGCGTCTCGCCCTTCGTGACCTTCTCATTCTGCTTCACATACACCTTTTCCAAAGTGCCGGACGCCGTCGCCGAAAGATCGACACTGTTCACCGGCTCGATCGTCCCCGTCGCATCGATGGTAAGCCCGATAGTGCCGCGCGATACCGCACCCATCGTGTAATTATCCTTCTGCGGAGCATGGCTCTTCTGATACCAGAAATAACCGCCGCCCACTGCCACTGCGATGACAATGAGGAGAATGATTATCCATTTCTTCTTCATATATTTCCTCCTTATGGGTTCATGAATGCAAAGAAAACTCTGCATTCCGCAAAAGCATTCTCTCCTAATAATGTCATTATATCACAGGAAAGAAAAGCGCGTAAAAATAAAGGAAAGCAGTTTGCAGCTAGCCCGCGGGAGCAGGGAAATGAGAATACCGCTCCTCCGCATCCCATCATTCCCCCGTATCGTCATTTCGAGCGAAACGAGAAATCTTCCCTGCACACCGGTAAAGCGAAGGCTGTGAGATGACGATGAGGCAAAAAAATTTTGCGTTTCCTCATCAATGCAGGATGCCGCTATCTCGTTAAGATCCCTCGGCTCCGCTTTCGATGACAATACGGGAAAGCGGGCTATCTCACATTGGCTTTCATCCCTTCTCGTAGAAGGCTGCCCCTGCGGGGCAGATCTATCCTCCACCTTCGGCGCGCCCCTTCTTCAAGGGGCTACTCTACCGGCATGCAAAAACGCAATCTGCAAAAAAATCAGTAAAACCCCAAATACGAGAATACCGCTTTCCCCGCACAAAAAGCCTTCCCCGCATGGGGAAGGTGGCGAGCGAAGCGAGACGGATAGGGTACTGGCGGTATGAAAATAAGAGAGAAAAGCGTCTCAAAAAGGCGATGTGGAGGGCTGGCGATACAAGAATACAGTGTCCCTCAAAGAGGATACAAAAAAAGCGCAGCCCCTGCGGGCTGCGCTTTCTGATTTCAAAAACTACACATTGAAGCGGAAGTAGGCGATATCCCCATCCTGGATGATATAGTCCTTCCCTTCGACGCGAAGAAGGCCTTTTTCACGAACCGTAGCATAGGAGCCGCAGTCCATGAGGTCTTTGTAGGAGACGATCTCCGCACGGATGAAACCTCTCTCGATATCGCTGTGGATCTTGCCAGCGGCCTTCGGTGCTTTCGTCCCTTCGCGGACCGTCCAAGAACGGCATTCATCCGGTCCGACGGTGAAGAAATTGATGAGTCCCAGCATAGAGTACGCGCTGCGGATCAGACGATTCAAGCCAGGCTCCTCTTCGCCCAGATCGGCCAAGAAAGCCTTCGCCTCTTCAGCATCCAGCTCAGAGACCTCCTGCTCGATTTCCGCAGAGATCGGCACCCACTTTGCGCCTTCCTTTTCTGCCTGCGCCGCTGCCTTCTGGACATAAGGATTCGCTTCCGGAGCTGCGATGTCATCTTCCGCGACATTCAGCACATAAAGGACAGGCTTCAGCGTGATGAGATTCAGCTCCTTCAAGACTTCCAGATCCTCTTCCGAGAGAGCAAGGGCCCTTGCCGGCGTCCCTTCCTGCAGCGCATCGAATACCTTTTCAAGCACCGGCAGATCGAGCTTCGCCTGCTTGATCCCTGCCTGCGCGAGCTTCGCCGTCTTGACCTTCTTCTTGTCGACACTCTCCAGATCCGCCAGACACAGCTCCGTATTGATGATATCCATATCACGGACAGGATCGATAGAACCTTCTACGTGCGTGATATTTCCATCCTCGAAGCAGCGGACGACATGCGCGATGGCATCCGTCTCACGGATATGCGAGAGGAACTGATTTCCCAGACCCTCCCCCTTGGACGCGCCTGCTACGAGGCCGGCGATATCGACGAAACGAGTGAAAGCCGGCGTCGTCTTCTTCGGCTGGAACATCTTAGCCAGATCATAGATGCGATGATCCGGGACCTCTACGACGCCCACATTCGGCTCGATGGTGCAGAAAGGAAAATTCGCCGCTTCTGCTCCGGCTTTTGTGATGGCATTGAACAGCGTGCTCTTCCCTACATTCGGAAGGCCGACAATGCCGATCTGCAGATTCGTACTCATGGATACTCCTTGTAAAACAGGTTCAGGGATGGGAAGTGACTGGTAGACTAGTGACTAGGGACTGGTGATCAGTCTTCAGACAGCAGTCTTACCGTCTCTCCGACTTATAGTCTCTTTGTCTCTATATCTGCGGTGAGCCGCCTCCCCCTTCAATTTATCTGGCAGCCAGTGCCTTCTTCATGCGTTCTACCGCTTCCTTCGTCAGCTCCGGCGTATTGAAAGAAGTCAGACGGACATAGCCTTCCCCGCACGGACCGAAGCCAGAGCCCGGCGTGCAGATGATTTCCGCCTCATTCAGCAGGAAATCGAAGAAATCCCAGCTCGTCATGCCTTCCGGCACCGTCAGCCATACATAGGGGCTGTTCACGCCGCCGCAGGCAGGAAGACCCGCTTCCTTCGCGCCAGCCAAGATGACCTCAGCATTCTTTCTATAGATATCCAGCGTTTCCTGGATCTGCTTCTGGCCTTCTTCCGTATAGATCGCTTCTGCGCCGCGCTGCACGATATAAGAGCAGCCATTGAACTTCGTGCACTGACGGCGATCCCACAGCTGGTTTGCCGAGATCTTCTCACCCTTCTTCGTTTCCAGCATCAGCTCCTTCGGAACGACGCAGTAACCGCAGCGGACGCCGGTGAAGCCAGCCGTCTTCGAGTACGAACGGAACTCGATAGCGACTTCCTTCGCCCCTTCGATCTCATAAATGCTGTGCGGCACGTCATCTTCCGTGATGAATGCTTCATACGCAGCATCGAAGAAAATGACAGAGCCCGTCTGCTGTGCATAGCGTACCCATACCGTCAGATCCTTCTTCGTCAGCGCAGAACCGGTCGGGTTATTCGGCGAGCACAGATAAATGATCATCGGATCATGAGACGGCAGATTTGCCTTGAAACCGCACTCCTCATAGCACGGCAGATATTCGAAGCGTTCATACGCCCCGCGCACGAATTTTCCGCTTCTGCCCGCCATGACATTGCTGTCCACATAGACCGGGTACACCGGGTCAGTGATCGCGACGATATCCGATTCCGCAAAGATCTCCTGCATATTGCCGACATCGCACTTTGCGCCGTCGCTGACAAAGATCTCGTCTGGGGAAATATCGCATCCGCGATCCTGGAAATCATGCTTCGCGATCGCTTCACGCAGGAAGAGATAGCCCTGCTCCGGACCATAGCCGCGGAACGTCTCCACATGTCCCATTTCCTCGACAGCCTTCTTCATCGCTTCGATCACGACCGGAGCCAGCGGCTGCGTCACATCACCGATACCAAGGGAAATGATATTCGCATCCGGATGCGCGGCTTTGTACGCCTCCTGCTTCTTGCGGACTTCCGCAAACAGGTATGCACCCTGAAGATTCAGATAATTTTCATTGCAATGAGCCATAAATTTCGCCTCTCTATTCTTTATTATTCATGTCAGTATGACTGTTATATTTTACCATACAGGGGAAGGAAAGGGAAATGAAAATGACTGCCGCTTCCGAAAGGCCGCCAAAAAGAGACTGAGTGACGCCGGCGAAATAAATCCCTCTATACCCAAGGCATCGAGGGATCTTAGCCTATACGATGCAATATGTTCTCAAACTTTTCCGGCTCACTCCGATAGATCTCTGCCATTTCCGCGATCGTCTTTGCTACATTTCCAGAAAGCCCCTGCTCCCCATCCGTCATCAGATAACGCAAGAGCTCGTACTGAAACTTCATCCCATTGAAATTCCGAAAACGCTCGTCGATTTCCAGCCCTTTCGAAATGGCTCTTTTTCGCAAAACTATTGATTCTGAAAAAGCACTTTAACCATATTTTTAGAAATCACGCTAACTATTTAATACATTGCAACGCGCACGAATCCTCACATAACAATCCATGTAGAGATTCATGCAATATGGCCTCTCAACCAACATGTTATTTCTGTTTTTAAGAAAATAAGTTCATAGACTTTTTTCTTACAGCACGCCGCTGCTATCGGTCTTTGTGATATATTTCGCGGGAATGGGATGATCGAGGCGATAGATGATGCTGATGGGCTGGGAGCCTTCGTGGGAGACGATCTTTGCGGTGCCGAGGAAGGTGTAGGCCATGGCATTGCGGCAGGCGTCCTGCTTAGCGCTTCGGACGAAGAGGAGGACGATGCCGCCGGTTTCTCTTTGGGAAAGATAGCGCTGTCCTGTCTTGGACTCGGGCGTGGTGGTGGACTGGCTCTGCCAGTGGAAGAGGTGGCGGTCGATGGAGTAGTCTTCGTAGAGAGTGGTATCGGAGAATTCTTTCTGCGATTTATTGAGTGTCACGAGGAATACGTCTGTCGGCCATGTGACGGTGTCACTGTTCGTATGGTCGAGGTATTTCACGCCTTCGCGAATGCTGGCGGGCTTGGCAAAGCCGAGGGCTGCGAAAAGCTGGTCGCGCGTGTAGCTATCGTAGACTTCGAGGGCGCAGGGATAGGGGAGCTCTGCCTTTTGGGGAATGATATCGATGCGGTCATAGAGGAAGTCGAGCAGTTCGATGATTTCCTCTTTGAGGGCTGTTTCTTTCGCAAAACGGGTGATGGCGAGGGCGGGGTCTTTCGGGCTGTCTTTCTGTCCATCGGGAAAGAGGGTGATCGCCCACATGCGCAGGTATTTCTTTTCGATGGGGGTGAGGCTTTTCGGGATTTCTTCATAAGCGCGCCCAAGGAAGGAAATCCATTGCGGGGAGTCTATGGAGAGGATGCGGCTCATGGATTTGCGGAGGGCTTCTTCTAGGTCGGTCACAGGGAGCGCGGGGAGGATATCGGCGTCCATGAGGAGGCGCGTATAGGTGCGCGTGCCATTGTAGAAGACGGCGGGCTCTACTTGGGTCGCGCGGAAGAAATCGGAGAGGGTCGGCCGGCTGCCGGTGGCGGCGTAGAGTTCTTTCACCATTTCGATATAGTATTCATTTTTCCGAAGGCGGCTGGCAATGTTTTCGAGTACCCATTTTTGTGCCTGCTCTTCGAGTTGGATGGCGCAGCCTTTCGGTACGTGAGGAAATCCTTCTTGGATCTCTTTCTTGATGATGACGTGATGCTTGCCAAGGAGCGATGCGAAGCGGCGGGAAAAGTCGTACTTGCGGCTTGCCTGTGCGACGAAGTCGAGGACGGTGAGGCAGTCTTTCCCTTGGGAGAGGCGCAGGCCGCGCCCGAGCTGCTGGAGGAAGATGGTCATACTGTTCGTCGGTCTTAGGAAGAGTACGGTATTCACCGACGGGATGTCGACGCCTTCATTGAAGAGGTCTACGACGAAGAGGATGCGAAGCTCCCCTTCTGCGAGGCGTACCCGCGCTGCATTTCTTTCTGCTGCCGGTGTATCTGCATCGAGTGCGAGGGCAGGTATGCCGTGCTGATTGAAGTAGTCTGCCATGAAATGCGCGTGTTTTTTCGAGACGCAGAAGCCGAGTGCTTTCACGTCGCGAATGTCTGCGGTGTAGCGAAGAAGGGCGTCTCCGATAGCGCGGGCGCGCTGGCTGGCTAGTGCTGCTTCTGCGGTGTAGAGACGTTCGAGTTCACGCACGTCGTATTCGCCGCCCGTCCATTTGATTTTCGCAAGGCTCACGGGGTCCGTGATCCCGAAGTAGTGGAAAGGGCAGAGAAGACGTCGCTCGATGGCATCGGGCAGGCGTATTTCTGCGGCGATGTGTCCGCCGAAGTAGGAGAGGATGTCTCCCCCATCCATACGCTCTGGGGTAGCGGTGAGACCGAGGAAAATCTTCGGGTGAAAGTGTGTGAGAAGATGTTGGTAGGATTTCGCTGCGGCGTGATGGAATTCATCGACGATGATCATGTCGTAGTAGTGGGGATCCATTTTTTCAAAGAAGCGCTGACTGTTCAGCGTTTGAATGGACATGAAGAGGTGTTCCACGTGACTTGCCCGATATCCACCGACGGCAAGCGCACCGAAGTCCGGATCTTTCATGACCTGCCGGAAGCAGGAGAGGCTTTGTTTGAGGATTTCTTCTCTATGGGCGATGAAGAGGAGGCGCGTCCCTTCTTTTCGCGAGGCGGCAAATCGGCGATAGTCGAAGGCGGAAATCGCTGTCTTTCCGGTGCCGGTGGCGGCGACGACCAGATTGTACCAGCGATCTTTGCCGTGCCGCTCTGTGTCGAGCGCATCCAGTATGGCCTGCTGGTAGGGATACGGCTGGATGTCAAAGGCATAGGTGTGGGCATTTTTCTCGCTGCTCCGCCCGCGTTCTCTATCTATCGCAGTGCGAAGTTTTTCCTCATCTTTCTTCGGCTCGTAGGGGGTGAAATCTTCGGAGTGCCAATATGTCTCGAAGGTCGCGCGCATTTTGTCAATGATGTGCGGCTGATCCTGTGCCGTCACTTTCATGTTCCACTCCATACCTTCTGCGATGGCAGCGTGGGAAAGATTCGATGAGCCGATGTAGGCCGTCGAGTAGCCGCTTTCCCGATAGAACATGTATGATTTGGCGTGCAGTCTGGTTTCTTTCACATCATAAGAAATGCGTACTTCTGTATGGGGCAGAGACGCAAGCACCTCGATCGCCTTCGGATCCGTCGCTCCCATGTATGTCGTCGTCACGATGCGCAGGTGTCCGCCGCGGGCTGTGAAAAGGCGCAGTGCAGGGAGAAGCAGCTGAAGGCCGGAGAAACGGATGAAGGAGATCAGAAAATCAATGCGGTCAGAGGATGCGATCTCCTTTGTGAGCTCGTGTACCATCGAGACATCCTTCTTAGAATTGGTGAAAAGGAATGATCTGGTGAGTGATGTCGCCGGCCGCTCCCACTGGCGAGGCAGGAGTGTATTTTTCTTATGCTCTAAGGATCTCAGCAGAAATGGTGCATTCGCCACCTCCTGTCCGCCTCCAAGCTCTTCTGTCTTCTTTGCAAGGGAGGCAATGTGTTCATTCGTGAGTGCCAGCTGGTGGTCGACGCTGTTCTCCTCATCCCTGTCCGCGATGTCCTTCAGACAGAGTCGTATCACCCGCTGCAAATACGAAGAGAGATAGCCCACGGCTTCCTCAGCATCCACATCTTCCTCTTCTGCACGCACCTGATCCTCGGCCAGTGCCTCTTTCAGCACTTCAGCAAAGCGCCGCGACATGACTTTCTCGTACACGCCATCTTTTAAGTTTTCAATTTCAGTCACAGGGGTCATCGCCTTTCCCTAAGAAGCTAATGGATATGTAAGAACTTTATGTATATAGTATCACAAATATCTCTGACCGTAGATGGAAAGCGGATCATCCGATTCCAGCCCCTAATCCCTAGCCACTCATCCCCAGCTACTTTAAGGCGCCAGTCACCAGTCACTAGTCCCTAGTCACTAGAAAACATACACCATCTTAGCCTCTGTATTTACCGTAAGGATGGTATGCATGTCATTCTTCCAATTCATAAAACGAACTACATCTTGCGTTGCTAATATTTTCCCGCTTGCTTTTTCTTCTAAAACATAGTACCATATAAGCATGAAGCAGGGACATATCT